>Ga0209611_10002858_pt1 | contig 30251 bp, 12 predicted proteins | sample S1TSphgellanicum_3_FD_187693 | JGI IMG/M metagenome (GOLD analysis project Ga0209611, IMG submission 187693) | Host-associated microbial communities from peat moss isolated from Minnesota, USA - S1T2_Fc - Sphagnum magellanicum MG (SPAdes) (version 2) | ecosystem: Host-associated > Plants > Peat...
GGTGGAAAACTGAGTTTCATCCTGTCTTTCATTTTTCCTGAGCGCCTCCACTGCTGTTACATATATTTTCACTACTCCTACCTGTACAACTAATATAATTACTCTCTAACCTTGGGCATTTAATGCTGAGTTGCAGCATTTCATACTGTGATTTAATAAAATGCCTTTATTTTGCGGATACCACTGAAAGAGGGGATAAAGGGTGAAAGGAGGCCCAAAGAGAGGGTGGAGACAGGGTTACTTTACCAATAACTCTAATATATTGTATATATTTTGTGGATCCGCAGACTTTGAAATTATTATTTGGTGCCTTTGGTTAAAGTATTACAGGCACTTGTAGGCCAAATTATAGAATTGAGGGTGAATTTTTGCATTTTTCAACCTCAAAAATACGATTTTGACATATTTAAAGGATTTTTGCAAAGAAAGTGACCAGCGTTCACCAGATTTCCCAAAAAGCAAAGAAAATGAAATTGTCAAATCTCTACAACCAGGTTCCAGCAAGTAGCCAAAATATAAAAGGATTCTTAAGTTTTTTTACTTTCATATTGGGTCTATAGCCGAATTTGGCTAAATCAATTATGACCAGTTCAGTTACATCCTGAGTTTATAAATCATTGTTTTTTTGTGAAACCCCTAGTTTGTAGGGTTGCCTCTAGCAGTGTTTTTTTCCCCCAATTTCCTCCAGTAAGAAAGTAACAGACTCTCTTTTAGAGTTCTGAAAATTGGGGGTAAAAAATAAATAATTAAAAAAATAAAGGAAAGACACCTGACAAGGGAACAAGAGCAGAAAAAAGGAAAGGACCAAAGTTCAAGCAAAAGACCACACCCAAAAGTGCAGAACCCACAATGGGGAGCCCTAAGAGGAGAAAACACAAAACCTAGGACCTAAGTGAGTTGTGTACTGATGATCAGCTTGAAACCCAGGCCCCCCCAAATGACAAGATCAATCAGACTAGAACCCAAGTAACCCTACTAGAATAGCAGGTTTGAAATAATTTATACTATCTTTAGACATGCTGAAATTCTCAAAAAATATTTTTTCTCAAAGAAAAAAAAATTTGTGAAGGAAAATGAAGCATCTTTTGGAATATTCTGAAATATTTTAATTGTCAAAATGAAACCTTCAAAATGAAATAATTATTTGGCAGAGACCTGACAAACCTGCTATTCAACAAAGATATCCAAGAAAGAACCAGTGGACCACCAAGATGTAGGCTAATTTGGGCACCTTCAAATCAAGGTTTGTTTTTTTGGTCAATTTTTGTGATGTAGCTGAAGTGGCAATCATCCATAAGATGATTTTGCCAGATTTGGCTACATAATAGATCTATATGAAAGTTTTTAAAAACTACAAACCTACCACAAACTGGTAGGAGAAAAACAAGGAATTTCTGGCAATATTCTTTTTGGTTAGGCAAAGTAATATAGCCTAACCTTGGGCTAATTTGATGCTGGCTTAACTTCAGCCTGTGACATGGTCAGCTGTTGTGTGTGCATTTTTCTTAAGTCAGAACTGCAAGTGGCTACATTATTCTCTAAATAATCCTCAACATTATATACTTTACAAATGTGGTAAAACATCTTGATAAGGGTTTTTTTTCTTTTTGGGAAAATGCCAGAAGCTGTGCATACGGGTCATATTGCTTTGCCCATAGAGGGCAGTTATTGGGTTTAGGGTTTTCTGAAGAGGATACGGTTTGGATTGAAGGTGATAATTTTAGAAGGTTGATGTTAATTCAAATTGTCATGATCTCTAGTTTTTCTATTCAACACACAGAGTGCTCAGAAAGAGAAGAACAATGTGAAAAACATATTTTGAAACAGATCACATATTTATTGTGCCACATTTTGCTCTACTGTGTTATGAGTTCAAGCATTTGTAGTCTCTAACAAACAAAAGCCAGAAAAAGTTATAGTCTCTAATTCTAAAGTCTGACTTGTATCACCCTTGGAGATGTAATTGAATTGCTGATTTCATAATGAGTTTTGGAACACATGTTTCCTCAAAAAGGGAGGAGGTTTTGGACACAGCACAACTTGAGAAACATAGTATTTAAAGACAGTAAAGATTTAGGACTTAGGATTAATTGAACTGACACACAACTAAAATTGACAAACATCGATAAAATCACAGCAATTAGACATGGTAGGTCTAAAGCTTGTAAATTGGACGCTCTAGACCCTCAAATAACAACCCTCAAATGGACAATATATATAATTTTAATTTATGGAACACAATTTGGTGAAAACAAAACATAACAAATAAACTAATAACATGTTCATGTTTGAAGATCATGAAAATCATTTATCATGAAAATGCCCATTTCATCCTTGGAATGTTGCAAGAAGAAAAATTGCATGGAGAAATTTTCAAACCTTTGCACTGCTAGAAACTCATATGTGTTTGCCCTATATTATACACTCACAAATAACAATCAACATAAAAATAGTTTTAAAAACAACAAAGTATTAACAAAAAATGAAAACGACACAAAGTCAAAACAGAAAAACAAACAAACTTTCAAAATAAGTTAAAGTCTTCTTCAAAAGGCCTTTATCCTCCATGAGCTTGTTGTTCTTTTCAATCATAGTAGCTTCAAATCACAAAAAGTTTTTTATCCACTTAAGGTTTAAAATTCCAACACACCTAAACAAGTATCTTGGGCTAATTTTTGACAACCATGATGAGGCAATCCAAATTCTCAATCCTCAACTTAAATGACCATAGAATGTAATGATTCTAGCCACATTAACATTTCTTTCAATCTCAATATTATAGATTAATAATGCAAAAAATTCAACAAGCCAAAATATACACATGTGTGAAAATTGCATCACATGTTGTGACCACCAAACCAAGGCATTTTCAAATTTTGTTGACCCCATAGCAAGCCACTAAAACAATTGTAATTCATTCCTCAAGGTAAACATGATTACATCATCATCAAACACAATCTACCCAAAAAATGAATCATCATCTTCAATTAATACTACCTTTATTAATGTCCTTACAAGGTTTAAACACAAGATTACTTATAATAGAAAAGGGTAGACAATATTAATATCATATTTAACAACAATTTGAACGGCCTATGCATTGCCCATAAAGTCATTTGAATAACTTTTAAGTTTTTAAAACATGATTGCTAACATGTTGTGTGTCTTTCTCTCATTGTAAAGTCAGAGAAATTGTAAAAAATCACAATTAGCAATGATGTTATTTTCCACTATCAAAATTTGGTAAAAATAGTAGTGAGAATGGATGTTTTTCACTAATTTTGGACCGAACTAGTTGAAAAAACATTAGTTGATTAAAACATTTTTAGTGGAACCATGTTTGGTCATTTCAAGTAGTCAAATATTTCATTAAGGTAATTATTTTAAAATGGAAAATTTGAGATCCCAAAATTAAAAATGCAATATGCAGTAGTGAAAAATGTTATTGAAATGCTAGTGTGGCTTTTCACTTAAAATTAGTGAAGCTTTTCATTAACATAGGAAATTTCCATATGGTAACCTAAGCCAAATTAAAATTTTTATCACTTGCTTATGAATTGCCATGTTTCAACTTAAAATTAACAAATTACAATTTTTTGGGCCAATTGTATGATGCCACATGGGCAATCAAAGCCTAGTAAAATAAAATTAGGTAACGTAACTTAAAATTTTTAACCTAGGTGGTTAGTTTAGGAAGTTCGTTGCCTAGCTTAACCTAGAAACCTTAAGAGGCTTGGCCTAAATGACTTACACTAAATGCAAAGTTAAGTAATCTAGGCCATTTGCATAGGCTACAAGTGTGAAAACTTGAACGTTTCACCAACATTTTGAAGGTTCAAGTTTTTAACCATTGCACCATGACTTTTTTTTAATAACAAAACTACCTACCACAAAAATATAAATAGAAGTTTAATAAAACCTAAGTAAAAAACTTAGGTACTTTAATTAAATTAAACTTAACTTAACCTAGGTAGACCTAAGTCTACCCAATCTATCTTAAACCTATTGAAGTTAAGTTAGACATACATAGGTCAATTTAAGTTAGCTAGGATAACCAAGGCTAACATAAGCTACCTAAAATAACCTAGGATAATTTAGAATATAGGGTAGATGCACAATCAAATGGCTCACTTTTGTGACAAAATAATTTTTTTTTCATGGGTACATTTTATTCAAATGCATATGGTGATTAATATTTTTAAAAATCTACTAATTGGGATTTGGATTTGAATTAAAAATTTCATTATGAAGTGAACTATGTGGTTATTTATTGATAAAAAATTCATTTGCTAGTAGTAATGGACTTTTGAAGTTGAAAAATATGGACTAATCATTTGATTGGAACATCACAAATGGAAAATTTTATATTAATTCACATTCCAATTTTTTTATTGGAATTCAATATATGATGAAATATAAAATGATAAACTCATGTCATGAATCTTTTCTTTGAAAACCTTAACCATTCAATAGTTAGGGACTTTTGAATGGTCCAAATCTGACCATATTTTCATAAGTCCATATGAATTGCAATTTTTGTTTGTTTTTCAAAAAAAAAACTTGTCCCCAAAGCATATGTTTTCAAAAGTTTTAGATGGGTCATTAATCATATGGATTTTGTGGGTTTTCCTTTTAGGACTTCCAAGTTTTAAAATAACATCAATTACATTAAATATATAATTTCACATAGATTTGGGAAGGTTTGTAGGTGATTGAACATGTATTATTCAAAGATTAGAATAAAAACATTTTTTAAAGTAATAACCATGTCCAGTTGAATCATTTTAAAGAATCTTGTTTGCATTCATAGGGATTATAATTTTTGCCATTTTTGAACCACTCAACTGTGCATTCATTTTATATAGGCTAACCAAGGCAATTTAGCCTAATTTAGACTAATTTAAGCTAAGCTGAGTTGATTTAAATTATTATATGCTAAGAAAGGTTAACCCTAAGCTAACCTAGGTTGACTAAAAACTATTGTAAATTCACTAAGGTTAATTTTGGTTAAATTTAAGCTAACAAAAATGTTAAACTTAAGTTCACCAAAGTTAAACCCAAGTTAAACTTAACCTAACCAAGGTTAAACCATGGCTAATTTAAAAAATTAAAGTTAGGTTAACCAAGGTTTAACCAAGGTTAAGCCTAAGCCAATTAAGGTTCAATTAAGTTAAACCTAGCCTAACTAAGGTGAAACCTAGGTTAATCTTGGGTAAACATAGATTAATGTCAACTAAACCTATGTTAACTTTAAGTTAACCTTGGTTAAACCTATGCTGAATCAAAGCTAATTTTGGCTAAATCTTGGTTAAACCTAATTTAAACCTTGATTAAACTTTGGCTAATCCTTGGAACTTAAATTTAAGCTATACCTTGGTTAAAATGCATTAAACCTAGGTTAAAACTTTGTTAAATTTAAGTTAAATTTTGGTTAAATTTAAGCTAAAACAAATTAAACCTTGTTTATATTAGGCATAAACTTTGGCTAAACCTTGGTTAAACATAACCTAACCAAAGTTAATCATTTGACATTAACCTTAACTTAACATAGGTGAACCTGGGTTAACTTTGATTAAACCTAAGTTAATTTCGATTAAATTTAGGCTAAATTAAGACTAACCAAAATTAAACTTAAAATAAATTGAAGTTACCAACTTGGTTAAACATAGGTTAACTTCTATTTAAGCCTAGGTTAAATTTAAGGTAACAAATCTAGGGTAAACCTAAGTTAACCAAGGTTCAACCTAAACTAACTTCATCTAATACATTATGGATGATATTAATATGGGCTTGAAAAATATGCTTGTTATTCTATGTATGGATTTTAACTTGTGTTTTAGTTTTATGAATAATGTGTGTTTTGAATCTTTGGCTTTTGAATCCAAAATTAGTAAAGTGCCATTCAATTTCATTTTAGATTGAAATATTGATCAATATTGATAAATGAATAATGAATTGAATTTTAAAATCTAGCACCACATGTGAAACTTGTGTCATGACACAAACTAAAATTGTGATGTGTAAGGTTTCATCACATTAAAAAAAGTCATTTCACATGTGAAATTCATGTTGTGATGCAATTTAAAATTATGACATTTAAGGTTTTATCATAACGAAGTCCCCCACAAAATATCTACATTTCAATGGGTACAAACACTACTATTGTGTGTGAAATTTGTGTCTTAATGCAAACTAAAACTATGACATTTAAGGTCTTGTCATAGCAAAAAATTAATCTCATGACATGTGTGAAACTCATGTTGTGATACAAGTTAAAACTATGGGATTTAAGGTCTTATCACAATGAAACCCCACAAAAAAATCCTTGTTTCAATGGGTCTAAAAAATCTCACAACTTTTGTCATGATGCAAATGAAAACCATGATGTTTAAGGTTAGCTTGTCACAATGAAAAACAATCTCATGTTACATGTGAAATTCATGTCATAATGAAAGTTCAAACTATAACATTTGAAGTTTTATCACAATGAAGCTCGCCAAAGAAAGGCCTTCACTTCAATGGGTGCAAAATGTGTCATATTGGTAACAAAAACTTGTTATACATGAATGGATATACATATGTAGTGATATGTTGATAATGGACAAAATATGGAGAAAATTACTAAAACTTTTTTTGGTTTGAGAATGAGGACTTTAATTAGCTTTTTGAATTATCAAAAAAAAATTGGGATTATAATTTTCATACTAATTCAAACCACATAGTGAACATTACAACATTGCTATTTTGTTTTTAACAATTAATGCAAAATTTTATTATATGTCGAAAACACTATAAATTGGTCACATTGTGGTAAATTTATGAAACATTAGTTACATGGGCTAACAATGAAAAAGGACAAATTACTTGTTGTGAATGACATCAATATCTATGCATTAGACGTGTGTAATTATTTTTAGTTTGAATTCTTGCAATTTTGAGTCAAAATCACTAACCACAACATGAGGCAAAAGGAAATGGATATTTGGTTCCAATTCACCTTCAAAATGGGCATTTGGGTGTAAACAAGAGAAAATGAGCCAATGATGTTACTTTTAAAAAGAACTACAAGTCCTTTTGCCCAATAATAATTTTTTCACACAAATGAATTTTGGAACAATTGTTTTTGCAAATTATTATAATAAATACATATAATTATCCAAGTACATGATTTAAAAAATTTTTTTTTTCGAAAGTGTGTTAATTCCTTGTAAATTTAGTGTTTCATTTTTAAAAATGATAACAATTTCAAATCATAACCAAAAATAGATTCAAAATTTTAATTTTCTTGTATAATATGCTCCAACTTTTTTTGACACATCATTTACATTATACCCCATTTATATGTGGTAAAAAAATTTTGAATTTCTAAAATTCTAAATTAATTTTGGAAAGTTCTTTGAATTTTTAAAGTTTTAAATTTCCACATATTTTAGGATGTGAGTGCTTTTAAAATGTGATTAGTAGGTCTTTATCTTTTTAATTTTTTCCCATCAAATTTTTTTTATTATATGAGTCCTTTTGATAGTCCTTTGTTAAATTGATTCCTTTTGACACAATAGGCATTCATTTTCAAAAATCTTAAATTGAAACTTAAACTTAAAATTTTATCAAATGGACTTTTCGTTTGAATTCCTCAACATTCATATAAATGAAAAATAATAACTTGTCATAATTGCTATGGTTTTAAATGGTAAAACATAAATATTCTCCAATTTTGATTGTTTTAAGTTGTCATTTGACATCCGTTTTGGCTCATTTTATTGTGATTGCACCCACTTAAGACAAAAAAAAATCTTTCAACAATGGTCATTTTGAAATGTAATCCACAATTTCTTTGATAGAACAATTCTACTTTTTAGAAGGTTTAGACAAATGTGACACCCACATTCAAATCACAATTATATGGCACATTTTAGATCCTAATCATTGGTCCTTTGGATCTAATTTGAACTACTTATTTGACCTATTGTGAAGGCCTATTTTGACAAAGTGCTACCCCCTGACTTAAAATATATAATTTTTTTATATATAAGTTTAAAAAGATACCTTCAACAATCCCACCTTGCTGATTATAAGGGCGAATTAAAAGTTGTCCTCATATAAGTTTGCAAATGCAATACATGCATGGCCAAGGCCCAAATATATATATATATATAAATTAAACCAAAAAAATCATGTTGGTCAAATTGCACCTTCAATTAATCCCGAAAACATTAAGATTTAAACTAATTTCTCCATGGTTCATGCATCTTTCATAGACAACATGTAAGCCAACCTAAACTCTCAATCCATGCTTAATGAAGCTAAATGGCAAAGATTTGAAGACACTTGCTTCCAAACCTTTTTTCACATCCACATGGTGGAACATAGAAAGCTCCATGTTCTAAGGGCTTGTTATCAATAATCACAAGCTCACATCCTAAAAAAATATTATTGAATTATATCGACAAATTTTAGTGACAACTATACCATGTGGATCCAACTTCAAAAAAAGTACTTAGAGACATGTGTTTGCAATGTTGTGTAAGCATGCCAAAGGAAGTTGATGATGCCATGAATTGAAAACTTGTGAAAGACATGACCTTCAATGAACTCATCAAAACCATAGTTGATTCCCCAAAGGCAAGGCCTTTAGAGAACATGAATTGCAACCATATTTCTTCGAAGATCACAACCTAAACTGCACTGAATAAGATGGAAGCATTGAAAGAAATAAGATGCAAGGTTCCATGTCAGTAGCTCTTTCCAAAGGAAACATAATCCTAATTCCCAAAGTTAGTGACTAATCCAAAATAGGAAACTAGAGATTGATAAGATTACTTAGTAACACATACAAAATCCTAGCTAAATTTTTCGCCTAACAACTTCAAAGAATTCCACCCCCAATTGTCGACTTACACTAAATTGGGTTCATTGAAGGGCACAACATCATAAACAACATTAACCTTGCATATGATGTGATGGCATAGTTGGAAGAGAGTGGCTAGGGCTTAGCCCTCTTCCTATTCAACTTTGAGAAGGCTTTTGACAAAATTGACTAGGGCTTTTTATTTTTGATTTTAGAAGTTTACAAATTCAACTTGATTGGGGTTTCGTGGTATAAAAGAGCCTCTTCCTTAATAAAAGGCAACAAAGAATTTAAAATTTTGAAATTTTTTGTTTTAATTTGGTAGCTATTGGATTATAAACAACTAAATTGATTTAAAAAAAACTTTTACCTATTCCAAAAATGATGAAAATTTTCTTTTGTTGCTCTTGATGCATTTTGCAATATTATTTTTTGTTATAAAATCTACTTTTCTTCTATAGTTGAATAATTTTCATTAGAAATGTTGTTTCTTTTGCATTAAAAAGATTAAAAAATTATATGTTTGTTTTTGTAGAGAAAAAAAGTTGTGAATTTTATATAATTTTGGAATTGTTAGTACTTCTCATCGCTAATGGTTGAAATTGTTTAGTAGAATCTAGTAAAACCTTTTGCACTAAAAAACTTCTATTTGAAGTTCTAAAATTCTAGAATTCTAACTTTGGCATCTCCTAGCTCTTTACAAATTTTTGTTTTTAAATCTTTTAGATTTATTTAGTTAAATGTTTCAACAAATTTTTAAATTCCACTCATACTTGTCTTTAAGTGGTCTTACTATTCTTTGTTAATCAAAATAAAGAGGGAGCTAGGTCAAGCATTTCACCCTTCACATTTTATGGAACAAAGATGCTGCTTGTTTCTATATCTTTATTTCAATGTCTTGTGTTACCTCTTAAATGACTTGAAATACAACATTCAAGGATTGGACCTTCTAAGACATACCATCACTTGGGATTAGTCTTTCATGAACAATAAAACTTTGTATTTAAAAGGTTTGATTGAAAATCTTCATTGGGCAAAAGCATGATAAATAGATCAGAAAATTACCTTGCAACGTAAATGAAAAGTGGTCATCAAGTAGGCCTTAGTATATTGAACTTAAGAATATATATATATATAATGATTAGTTATATAATTTTTTTGACTTTGTTTCAATTATATTTTTAAAATCACATGTTTAAAATAGATTTGTATATATTCATCAAAATTCAAGCAAATGTCAGAACCTACAAAGTAGATTATGGGTTGGGGGCATGAGCTTGACTATTCCATAGTACATTAAGATATATAGATTACAACAAAATAAGGTAAAATAAAAAATTATACCATGTCTATACTCAACAAATATATCTAAGGAGAAGGTATACCCACACAACACTGGTTTCAACCCAATGTCAGATTGCTGGAATCCAAAGATTGTAGGCTGAGCTTGATGTGAATTCACAATGCCTGAAGCTTACAATTGGTGTAGGCTGTGCTTTACACTACATATTGAAGGACCTCAAGGTGCAAACTTGGTGTTAGGGGAGCTGGGTCTTGAAGCATGTAGAGCACCTGTTAGTGTAGACACGATCATAATATTCCATGCATTCTTAACATGTCCTTTTACTGTACGATAATCACAAATCAATTAATCCCTTGATCAAAACCATTTGCGGGAGACATCCACTGTTGTGTCATGTTTTTCATGCTCACAGTACTAGCTGATGGCATATGAGTTGCAGCTTTGTGAGAGCAGAATTGGAGTTCATTCAGCATTCATAGTGTTTTGTTATTGAAGTTGTTATTGAAGTAAGCAACTAAGGACTGCGCCATTGACTTACGGTTCTTGTCAGATAATCCTTCGATCCCTCTAAAATATCTCATGTTTTGGATGTTGCCTATTCCATTTTTTTTCTGTTTGGAAATTGGGTTGTTGGGCTATACCAAACATTTATTGCTGAACATTAGTTTTCTGGAGGATTTAATTGTTGTTCAAACTCAATTTAGTGTGAACATGATGATTTCAGCTGTGTGTGTTGTTGAATCTCAAAATACCAAAGATCAGATTTTCAAAGACAGACCCTGGGCATAAAAACACAAAAGCCCCCAAAACAGTGTTTTTATGTTTGTCTATGTGACTTTGTTGGCCTAGCCTTGGTAGGCAAGGATATTGTGTTTAGATTAAAATGGAGTATGGTAGCTTAATGGATTTTGGCCCCTAGGTAGTAGATCTATTTTTATACAAGGATTTTTGAAAGGTGGCATTTTTTCTTGGGTTGAAACTTGAGATAAGTTATAGAGTTATGGTATCTCAAAGGATTTTAGTTTCTTTTAGAGGATTTTTTTGAAGATTATATTTTTGCATGGTGAAATATTTAGATTTCCATAATTCTTCTTTTGCATTAAGATATTTTTTAATGTAAATGGCAAGGCCACAGTGTGACACACCCCTTGTTAGTTTTGATTATGTGGGACATGGATAAATAAAAACAGCTACTATCCTAGAAATTGAAAAACCTAAAAACAGTTTTGTGCCTTGCAAAGAGTGTTATATACACATATTTATACATAAGTATACGCAAAACATATGGAGATAAATATGGTCATTCTGCAGTTCAAAAGTCAATGAGAGAGGTGGTAGGTGTATCAGAGAGTTGCAAGATGATTCAAAGGGTGCTGGCACTGAGCCAGCTTCAGGCAGAAATTTCAATCAAAATGTCACATACAAAGAGCATATGGGCTCCTTTTTAAATGACTTCACCCCCTGACTAAAAAGTGTGCACAATGCCAGTGTTTGTAAGAGCCACCCTAATGTATTATGGAATGGTCAAGCCCCTGGCCCCCAACATTATATATGCACACAGTTATTATTGCAGGCAGTAGTAGTCAGTGCAGCCAGTACAAAAGTATTGCTTGCTTCTTTTTTCCCTTTGAGTGCCCTTGCGCCTGTCCAAGATGTGTCTGGTGGTGCCCAGACACATCTTGGTACCTGTCCATACATGCTTTAGGTCATGTTATCCATGTTTTGTGCTTATAATGGACACTAGGCCATTACAAGCTTAATACATGCATAACATGGGTCCAAAGTGTGTCTGGCCATCAGCCATCGGTCCAAGGCATACAAGGGGAAAAAGAGGCTACTTGCAATGCCCACTATATGCACAAATAATGTTTGGGGGTTCCTACCCCCATTATGTTGGGTTAGGCATCAGGTGAGCCTGTTAGGACAATCTAGGAGATGCACCCAACATCAGGGATGAGGACATTAAGGGCTCAGCACGCAGATTCAACTATTTAAAGAAAAATTCATGTTCAATAGATATTTTGGTCACTAGTAGAAGTGTATGGTTGTCACTTCAAGATTATGTCATATATTGTGGTCAAGAAAATGATATACTGTAGTACCTTGGCAACTTTGACATATGTCAAAGTTTCATTGTTGAATAATTAATTTACTTTGAAAATTTCATTTCAACAAATAGAGTATACCTGAAAATCCAATTGTTTCCTTCACAGGATTTTGTTCTTTGAATTTATTTTTGTGAAAATTTTAACATTTCTGAAAACAATATAATTAGTGTCAAAGCTGCCAAGGTACCATGGTGATATGTCACCCTGGACCTTAATGGTGAGCTTGTGGCTGTTAGTTCACTCTGCATCTCAAACTTGCCCCCTCCATGTATTTGTGCTTTTACAATATTTAACAATGTGTTCATCTAAATACATTGTTGAAGTGTTGTAAAAGCACAACATGGAGGGGGCAAGTTTGTGAAGTGACCTTGAAACCCAAAATTTTGTAACATTTTTATTAGTGAATTTTGCACCTAGATTGCACTACTCAAACAATACAAATCTGAGATTAATTTATTGTAGAACCTTCCTTTAACTGGCAAAAATTTGCCAAAAGAAAAAGAAAAAGTAAAAAATTCAAATATGAAGTGATTATTCTTTAAAGTCTCAATCTCCAAGTGGGAGAAAAAAGAAAAACCAGATTTCTACAGTTTGTAGCAAAAAATATAGAAGGATGATTAAAAATTTGGCTACATCTTCCTAGAGATGATCATCACTTTTTCTGTTCAGATAGCAGATTGAAACTTTGGCTACACTGTAAATCCTCTCAAAACAATAGTGGTTTCTTTGTTTGTTGGGGTACTACAAAATGTGAGTGCAATTCATTAGTCCCTGTTAATTAGAGGAGTGAATTCATTATTTTCAACTAGTCCCTGTTTATTGAGATTAGTGAATTCACTTGAAATATAGTGAAATCAGTTGATGTAGCAAGACATCTTTTGTTGTAGAGGGGGAGAGATGTGAAAGTAGTCTACTGATGAATCTTTTTGTGTGGTAGACTTTTGTAATAGTTTGACATTTGTCTCGATCACTGGAGCAATGAAGCAATGAGTCAGTCAACTGCATTACAGGCCCCAATGCCCATACACATGCTGATGATTCCTTTGCACCAAGTGACTCCAAAATTTAATTGCTTTGCCTGCCCTAAGTAACTTATCCAGGCTCAGGGAGCTCACTGAACTACCAGACAGACTCAACTTGATTGATTCCCTGACCTAATGGGAAAAGAAGAAGAAGAAGAAGAAGAAGAAATAGGACTGCACAGTTTTAGCAAGTATTGTAGAATAACAAGTGCTCCCCCACCCATCACCTCACCTTCCCAAAGTACAGCAAGTTATTACATACAAAAAAACATAGCAACCTTTGGAAGGCTCTTCTGGACAACATACAGAGTGTTAGGTTATGTCAGTGTAGTGAAGCATAACATAATAGTGGTGGGTTTCTTCTGCTTCCTATTTTAGCAACATGCAGCACGTATATATAAGGAAGGGCCACCTACATGCTTGGAAGGAAGCCTTTGAGATCATGGTTGTGAGCCTAGAAAGCCTGAGACAAATTGTCAAAAGCCTTTCTATGCTTTGGTCCCCACAAAATAACAGCAATAATTAAATTGTGAATAAACAAAGTAAAAATATAATAATAAAATTGCCAGCAGCAAAGAGTTGGATTTTGTAACAATTCCAAATAAGTAAGCGACTGCACATGCTAATGCTGCAAAAGATGGGTTTGAAAACTGACATCTAGTATTTTGCAATTTCCTCTTTTGGGTCCTCCTATCTCTCTCCCCATTAGAATGGTCCACAATCTTGACATGGTCCCCATTAACCTTTGCAAACAGAGGGGAACTGAACCACACTGAACAGACATATGGGCAAAAACACCTTTTTATCCAACAAATAAATAAAATGCTTGTTTTGCAAAAAACTATGACATAATTATGGAAAGCTGGTCTACGCTACCAGTAGGTATTGACAATTGGCTCTCCAGACTTGTGCAGAAACAAGTAGTGGGCACATGTATATATTATGTACACACACACACACACACACACACACACATATATATATGAGAAACAGAAATTGTCCACAACCGAAATGACTGACCTTGTTAAATGGAGTATATGACACAGAAGAAGTGAAGCACAATCAAAACTCTTTTTCTTTTGTGGGAGTTGCTAGGTGCACTAGAGAGTGAGGTGATCGGTCCCAAAAAAAACAGAAAAGAAGTTCAGTTGTGTAAAGTGAAACAACTGTTTAAGAGTTGTAAAATTCCCACATATTTGACAGGCATGCATGAATAGTGTTTCTAATGCTGGTATTATGAATGCTAATGCTCTCAAGGGCAAAAAATAATTTTGAACTAATATTTGAAGTCTTGTGAGCTACTGTCCATTTGTGCAAAACTATGGCTGGCATGATAAATACTATTAACTAGAACTTAATTACCCATGCTACTTAATCACGCGCATTACACACAAATGCTTTGATCATATAGCCATTCTAATCATCACACACATCCAAGTTTTCCTCAAAGAAGTCACACTCTCTTTAAGCCTTAATTTCATTGAAATTCTGGTTAATTAAGGTGTATTAAAATAAATAATAAACATCAATAGCACCACATTCACTACTGGTTATCTTAATGTAAAAGATTTGTTGTTAATTACTTTCCATAAGGGTTGCAATCAATGTCTTTTTTGTTGAAAAAAATTCATCAAACTTCAACCAGAAATTTTGATTGCAGCCTATACAATGGGTTTTGTCATGAGAAAAAAATGACCCAAATTCGCCAGATTTGAAGAAAAAATTCCAAATTGCCACATTGTTATGATAAGTTTCAGTAGGCAGCCAAGAATATAGAAAGACTGTTTTTTTCTACTTTCATATCTAGTATGTAGCCACATTTGGCTAAATTCTTTTCTGGATGACGGTGACCACTTCGGCTACATCACAAAATGCTTTAAAAAAAGCACTGGTTGCAATCTACATAGATCTGGGCTCTTGGAGATTCATGCACAGCCCAAATTCTTTGATTAGCCATCATCATCACACAACAAATTACATGACTAATTTAAGTTTGGCATGTAAATTATATTGTTATCCTAAACAATAGGGTGGATGCAAAGTAAAATGGCTCACTTTTGATCTTGCAGTGATGATTTTTTACTGGGTACTCTCCGTTTAAATGCTAATAAATAGCAGAGGAGTTGTTTTTCTTTGGGGTGAAGTTTTGCCATTGATGACCAAAAAAATAATCCAGTGCCATTGATACAAATGAATTTTGTGATAAAGATGCACCAAAGTCACCAGATTTTGAAGGAAAAAAACTCTGAAATCACCATATTTAGACAATAGGTTCAGCAAATAAAATAGTCTGTTGAAATATTCTGGTTTTTTCTGAAAAAATTGTCAAGTTTCGAGAATTTAGTTGTTTTTTTTTTAAAAAAAAAATTCACCCGCATTTGGATCTCCGCTTTTACTTTGGTAGCAGTTTTTTAACTAGTTTCTTTCATTGTTGAGACAGATTTTTTTTACAAAAAAGCTGTCACAATTTAATGCTAAATATCTCTTGGGGTGGAGCTAGTCAATGATGCAACATCTGAAATTTGAAAAACAACCACTGGCTCCAGCACCTCCCCAAAAAATATAGCAGGATTTTTAAATGTTTTTACTTGACTCTCTGCAATCTGTAGCCAAATTTAGCTAATTCTTCTTGTGAAGAAAAAAAACCGTGCTTGTAAGGCATTTGTGGCAAGCAATTCTTGTTAATTTCTAATTTTCCCAGGAATAATTGCAATCAAGGGGGCAGTCTAGATTTCTAGACTAGACTTTTGAAGATTCATGCACAACTTGTGGGGTCCATTATGAAGAAGGAAGTACAACTCTTGATGTCGTTGCTTTTGAGTAAGTGATGGGTCGAATTGTTTTTGAAAATTTTATTGAGAAATTTGTCCCAAAGAGGGCCGAGACTAGGCAACAACTCTCGAAATGGGAGAAGACCCAATTTAAGGATGAATGTGCACCGGGGGAGAATTTAGTACTAAAGAAAATTGGTATAAAAATGGTGTAACATGGTGCATGTCAGAAGCAGATATGGCGCGGCTGCAGCTGCTGCTCCCAAGACATATGGCAACCTGCTTGCAGATGACCCCAGTGTCACCACTCACACCAAACTTTGGTGCAGATCCCGAAGCCTAGCTTGTTTTTTCTCATGCCCAGCTGGGGGAGGCAAAAACCAACCAAAGAAAGGAAGGAAGAAAGAAAGAGATAGAATCATATGATCACAGCTAAAATTTTAATTTAGAAACAAAGAAAAAGTCCGCCTCTTAGCTAGCTAGAGGATGCTGATGATGCAGAAGCAGCTACAAAGGTTGGGTTTTTTTCAGCACAGTACCAGCTGGAAGTAGTAGATCAATCCAAGGGTTTTTTTTTTCCCTTGGATTTTGTGAAGTAGGTGGATTGGCGATCCTCCTCAAGAGGAATGAGCCAAATGCCAAATTTGGCTAGAGGTCAGCAGAGAGGAAAGTAAAAAGAATTAAGAATCCTGCTAAGTTGTTTTGGCAACGTCCAGGAACTCATTGTTTAGATTTGGTTACTTTGGCACCATTTTTTTCCCCCAAAAAAATACCCTTTGTATATCCTAAGCACTGGATTTGGCTAGAGGTCAGAGAGGAAAGTCAAAAACAATTTAAGACTTTAGCTTTGTTTTGGCAAACCTCCAATAATTCATTGTCAAATTTTGGTGACTTTGACCCATTTTTCCCCAAAAAGAAAAAAACCCCTTTTGATCCTTGGCACTGGATTTTCTTTTTTGTCACCACGCTGCAAGCAAAATTTCGCAAAGAGAGAGAGAAAAGAAAAAAGAAAGAAACATTGATTGCAAACATCGTCGATCATGAGCACTGTATGAGTGCAGCTAGCTGCTGCTCAGCCTGAGGAGGAGGAGGAGGAGACTAGGCCAAACCGCAGCCTGGACATAAATAAGCTCCCAGGAACTTGTATAATCTACAGCTAGCTAGAAGCAGGTGATCATCAAGATAGAGCTCATGATCAATTGAGTTACTAGTGTTGGCTGCCTGCCTGACTGCCTGCCTGATCGACGCGGCTAGCTGCTGTTGCAGTCTTGGTTTCTAGTATTGTCGCATATACACACATACATACATACATACATACATATTATGTAACAGTACTGATCATCAGAAGCTGTTGTAGTAGTAGTAGTGTGCAGGCGTGCATACTGCAGCTGCAGATTAGAAAACCATCTGTTGCATCTCTTGTTGTTCCCCTCCGCCCCCTCACGACTTTCTCTAATTCTGCACCTCATGAATGCGCCAGTACATGACACGTACGCCCGCTACTCATCTAGCTAGAAGCACCGTGCTAGCTAGCTAGCTAGAGCTGCTATATATCTTTTCTTCTTCCTTGTATTTCTTTGGAGTCTTGCTCATGAAGTAGTCTTGATCACCAGTTTTCAACCTGCAACGTTTCCTCGACGTCCTCCAGACGCCAGTGTAGTAACGTAGTGTTCAAACAAGCAGGTGGCTGATCAAGCAGCAGCTCAGGATCATATAACACATGACATCTAGATGATCACACAATGTCAATCCTTCTATAAGCTGCTTGTGCACCATTGAAGTTCTAATCATCAGCTAGTCTAGTTGTTTAGACTGATTCCCAATTTCGCAATTACTCATGTACTGAAGATCTTTAGTGTTGCAAGTTCATGTGTTGTCTAAAAATTTGTGAGTGTTTTTTTCTCCGATTCTAACTACTCTAATAATTATTCCTGAGAGGTCCTTGTTGCTAGCGATGAGGCTGTATTAGAATTTTCTGCTGTCTCTGGCCAGTTTATTTATATTCTAGAACCCATTTAGTGCTTTTCCTAGTGCATTCATCAATCTGCGTTAGATACTACTTTCATGCTCGTCTATGACCAGATCCAGAACATGCTACAGAATATCGATTCCATGAACTGCAGAAGTAATTAGCGAGACGGAGCTCGACGAAGAGAAGAAGAGGCAGCAGCTGGAGAATCAAACTTGCAGTAGCAGCTATGCAAAAGCAGCTGTGAGAATGGTACTCTGTGTGGGGAAGAGAATAGGTCCTGTAGGAAGCAGCAGCTTGTGGTGTACAGCTCCATCACCAGCCTGCACTGCGATATTATACTGGTGCGCCATGATCACTGTATCTCTGTCGATCGTCTTGCTCCAACAACTCCGTTGCACTTCCGCCAGCTATCTACCTCCCGGTAATCCCGGGTCGTCCGGTGCACATATTGTCAATTTTGCTTGCTCCTAGTAGTTGTTGTTTCCGCATATAGATGGAGACTAGAAGTGGTCTAGAACACTTTCACACATTCGAGTTCGTGAATTATATATACCAGCTTGAGAAAAGAATGCATAGCTATAAGTTTGGACTTTGTTTTCTGCAAGCTCAAGGATTCGTGTTCATCGGGATCATTGTATAAGATCGCAGTCTTGAATAATGTGAAACCCGGGTGTAGATCGATCTTGCCTTATAATTAGACCCAAACTAGTTACAACAACTTTGGAAGATGCAGCTTTGTTATTCTGTTGCTGATGTGTGCAAGGTCTTGATTTGTTCTCCTGATGTTTCAGGAGAAAAGCATGACAGCAATATCGTCATCGACGTTACAAAGGAGTCTATTCAGCAGGCTGCAGCACTCATCACCACCCAAAAGGTGGCAGTGCAAGTTCACCCAGATGCATCAAATCCAACAACAAAATCGGAGGTATATATAAAGAATTCAAACCACAGTTTTTATATATCTTGTGTTTTGATTCCAGAACTTGAAACACAAGATGTTGTCTTGCAGCCACACCTGTTGGTCATGAATGGACGGTGCAATCTTCATATAACTGGAATGCGAACTAAAAGATTCGAAGGCTCAGGGTTCATAATCTACTGACATTTTAGCACCCGCATGATGTGAGAGCTCTAAATAATTGGGTCGATGCAGACTGGGCTCCTCTAGGAACCACCCAGAAGAGATACCTGGATTATCTCTAACAAATGTCGGTGGATTTTGTTGTGGGTCTTGGCCGCAGATAGACAGAAAAAAAGACTCAACTGAAAAGAATTCCATGAAACTAGCAGTGCAGGCGCAGCTGCTGGAAGCTGAAGATCATGAGTCACCAGTAGTTATAATAGATCATGATTCGCAACAACAACGCTCAGGAGGCTCAGGAGGCCGACGCCTGCTGCACACAAATATTAGTGTCAGAAAAGCAGCAGTAATACATGATGATCAGCCCAGCTCCAACAGACATCGAACGTGGAGGAGCGGGTGGCGGCAATATGTGAATGAGCTGCTACTACTGCTGCAGCATCATCGCTCCCAACAGCAGCAGCAGGAGGTTCTGCACCATCCTGTTGCAGCAGCAGCCGGTGGCAATGAAAAGGGAATGACATTGCAGGAGACTATTACAGCTGCTGCTGCAGCGTCAATGCATCGAGTTTTGCAGTTCCTTTGGGAGATCAGGTGGTGGAACCAAATGCAACTACTGACGGTTAGATCAACAGATCATGAAATCAGAACTTTGGTCATGTCTCCAGATGCTGCTGCTGCTGCTGTTGCAACCCATCAGCTTCAAATGAGACTTCGCCGACGACAACAACGGAGGTGGATTGCAAGGCGAAAGCTTATACCTGCAGGAGTTGATCAATCCAAATATTATTCCGCACCAGCAGCTGCATTTCCTCATACTCATTCCAATGATTTCTTTGGCGACTATAAGGACCCACAAAACCATCCTCCAAGGAGCAATTAGAAGCATTAAGAAAATCTCTCGTCAGAATATTCTCCTCTCCCAAGCTGCTGCAAAATTAGCTGGCTCTTGATGAAGCCTTGAGCTAGGGCAGCTTGTACATAGAAAAAAATTTACATAACAAGAAAGAATTAGTTTAGGTCCCTAGAATCAGTGTATAGAACGTCTATACAACCAGCTAGCTAGTTAGCTGACTAGTTGAAAAAATACAAAGGAGATGGACTTATGAGGATGTTTTTCTTTGTCTCATTTGGATCCACATTCCTATGCATTCACCCATGAATCAGTTGATCAAGTGTAATTTCTTCACCTTAGCTTGTGGGCTTTTTTGTGGTTCACTTGCAGGAGTTCTGCAGAGTCGAAATTCTTGCGCTCTTTGTCTGTAAAGCCTGCACGATTCATGAGGCTAAAATACTCCCAGTGTTCAAAACTTGGCACAAATTTATCAAATGGGTAGCAAGGAATGGATGATGAATGCTGCCCCCAGAATTAGAGGCTCCGTTACAGTGTCTTTTCTTTAGGAGTCTTTTTATGCAACCTAAGTGGCAAGCAATCTTCCATAGGAAAGATTGATGTAGAATGATTGGCGATCATCCTTAGGGAGGTGTAGAAAAAGTGGCCATCAACCTAGGAAGATAATTTAGCCAAATCTGGCTAAAAACCTGATACTGAGCATACATTTTTAATCATTGTTTTATAGTTTTGGCGACTTAATGGGAAGCTAATATAAAAATCTAGGCTGGTTGTTATTATGTTTATTTTTCTGCTATTGAAACCAGTTTTGTCCTAGTAAATAAGACCCTGTGCTTGGTATCAGCCCGTGTTGTCCAGTTCGTGGCTTTCCAAAGAACTTAGAGCTGATCCTGGTTTTGATACTTAAAGTTGTTTTTCTCATTTCTTTTGAGTCCAGGTTTGAGCCTGGTTCTTCAATTTTCAAAACCCATGATTTTGGCTTTGGCATTATTTTTCAAATTCACGAACCTCCGAGCCTATTTTAAGAATAGGATCTGGTTCCATGTACACATTACACACTATCCAAGGTTTAAAATTATATAGGAATGAAATTTTACAATAAATTAAAACTTGGATTTGTTGAAGGTACCAAGTTTTATACTCAATTAGACCAGATTATCTACCTACAAAATTCAGCCTCTTATAGTTTGCTAACTTTTCAGTAAAGTTGAACTTTCTTTCTTAAACAACCTGATCCTGTTTTGAAAAAAAATTATTCATGAATCTGATTGGGTTTCAGCTATTGCAAAAGGCTAGTTCCAATGTCTGATCCTAATGCTGTTTCCTTATAGAAAGGAGGTTGTTCAGCTCCAAGTCACAAGAACTTAAACCTAAACCTCTGATTTTAAAACTTAAAATCCAAGAACTTGTCAACACTGGTTTCAACTATCAACATTTGGTAGCAAGGACCCTAACCAGTCTGCTGTGAAGGCAAATACCAACCTTATACCAATATCAATTTGAAAGGTAGTTGAGTTAATACCAGTTTTCTACCAGTTTTATATCAATCTCAGTATCAGGTATATACCTGCCTCATACAAGCCAAAAGTCAGTGTTGGACCTAATACCAGGACTGGTAAGAACGTTTTTCAAAGTACCCAATACCAGTACAAGAGACTGGCACAAAAAAGAAACACCGTTGGCATGTTCACCAATATATGAACATAGTCAATATGAGACCAACACTGATTGAAAGTTCGAAAACCTCAAAATCTTTTTTTAAAAAGCTTCACTTTCAGAATTTTCATTTCCTTTTGGCCAAATTTTGCCCCAAAAAAAAAAGGCTGGAACTTGTTCCCTATGTTTGAATTCAAGAGCTGTTTTTGTATGCAGGGTTAAGCACGGTCTCATATTATCCACTGTATGGATTCTGTACGTTAATTAGAGTATTGCCACCAACACCAGTAAAAGAGCCTGCACACTGTATTTTAGATGAAGTTTTGGAGCCAAATAGAGTTCAAATTTCAGTTCGGACCCAAATACATTTGGCCCAGGGCCACTGAAAGGAAATGTCCACTTTTTATTGGCCAACTATTTGGTGGGTGGTGACATTTAAATAGTTATTCTTTTACATGTTAATTTAGAGGTCAGGATGGGAGAATAATTAAACACTATACATTGGATGTGATAAATACTCATATGAAGGCCCAATAAGGGGTTGTGGATGGAGATGCTCTGAGGCTGGATGATCATCAAAACATGTATTAAACATCTCTAAGATCAGACATTTCAGGCAATGTATGAGTTTAGTTCAACATCAATTAATTGTGTTAAATAGAATTAGCATACAATTAAGCTATAAAGGTTGATACTTGATACATACTTCTGTAATTAACATGGGATGTCTGCTAATTAGAACAATATAGGCAGCAGCTCTACACATTAGTGTTGTAAGCTTACTTAATTGGTGAATGTAATGAATCTCCACTTAAGTTTGAGTAGGCTAAGAGAACAACATCATAATTAAAAGAATTCAACAACTCCAATCTCCAAAAAGTCTATAAGAATTTGCAACTCAGTGATCAAGAGCACCCACGACTGTCCACCCTTCCTTTTAAGGAAATAACATGACATGGAATTGATGGTCATCCTGAATCTAGTCAATACTCACCAACATCTTATAAATTTTTTTCTGTATTAACTTTCCTATCTTCCCTGGGGGAGATGGGTTGGTCACCTCCTGTTCTCAGGAGATTCCATGTTTCTATTGTTTCTTTGAACAAGTAACTGTTTCTTTTTGTCTTTGTAAGATGCGCGTCAGCTTGGTTTGGGAAAGATATAAGAGGTCCTTCAGAAAGGTGGAAAAAAAGAAAGAAGTTATAACATCATTCTGTAAAGTGAGGTTCTCAAAAACAGTGTTGGGAGGTTCTCACTTTTTGGAACCTGGAACCAACAGCTAAGGGTAGGGGATATGAGTACCTTTGATCAACGGTTCTCAAAAAATCAAAGAACCAGTTCTAAGCCTTGAGTGGCAGTTCTCAAGAAACATAGAACCAGTTTTGATCCTTGACTGGGGTTCTTTGAACCTATGCTAAACAACCAGTTCTTTGCCAGTTTCTTTCATGAGAACCACTACTTCTTTGAAATTTTCAAAAACCCAAAATGAGAGGTTCTTTTGATTCTGAAATATTAAAAAGCTGGAACCAGAGGTTTTGAGATTCTAAAAATTTCCAAAAAACCAAAACCAATGGTTCTTTGATTTCTAAAACTGAAAAAACCCAGAACTGGAGGTTCTTAACAAATTTATTAAAGAACTGCCCAACACTGGTTCAAACCCTCCAACCTCCACCATTCTTGGTCCTTTGCCCTGGCTATGGCCTCACCTCTCTCCCCTCAAACCATGTGAGGTTCTCAGGTTCAGACCTGTATTACCACATTATAATAGCAAACTTAGGTCTTATTAGTAATTGTGTTATAAGGACTTACACAAGTGGGTTCACATAGTGAATATTGCCTTCACCAAACTATTGCAGTTATTCACAACTTTTCACAGCTTTCCACTTCCCTCCTCCAGTTGTGTCCAAAAGTAAATGCACGTTTCAAACACCTGCACATTTCACCCTGTTTTGTGGTAGTGCATGTTTCATGCCCAGAGACCCTAGTAGATGTAAACACCTCATGCATGCCATTGAACTCCACCTTTTAAGACCCTCATAATTTCCATGGTATATTTGTTAAATATTGTATCACATCAATTGACACATCTTGTTTGTATACCACCCAACTATTCAATGATTGTAGTAGTTGTGGTGGAGAATTAGTCTCTTACCTCAAAAATTATCAGCTCATAGGTCTGGCAATACCAGATGTGCAGCAGCCTTCTGATTGCTGCAATAAGATTTGAAGAGCTGCACCCAAACTACTGTACCCACCAAAGCAAGGTTGACTAATTCCCTGTTTTACAGACTGAAAAGAAACTATTTTATGGGTATATATTTAGAGACCAATAAATATGTTCATGGTTTTGAGACTCTGCATATTGCTTAAGGAACTATCACTGGAGGTTGTCCAAGTTCACAGCATGATCAGGTTCTTTATGACATAGGACCAACGTCTTGCCTGGAGGACATGGGGGTGATGCCACCATAGATGCATTTGTGTCATGGCTATGTGCAGGAAGAGTCAAGGGGCTCTACAACTACTTTACAGGTTTCACAATGCCAAATGCGCCTCTGCTGCATGAGTTGTTTGCAGGAGGATTCAAAGAACTCGACAAAGACTCCTGTGCCCACTAAATGAAGGCAGTTGTTTCACTGTTTTACACCATGCACTGTCAAGGTTCTTTTAATTAACTACTTAGCAAAGTGTCAGCAATGTGGCTAACTCATATCTTCTGAATGTTTCTTGTTTGAGGAGGTGCAGACTTGAAGGGAAGAATTTCTGCTCCACAACTCCAGACCTTGCCATATTCACAGTATGATGAAACAAGGCGTGAAGAACCCATGCCTTGCCTGAAGAGGTATCCAACAATAGGACTAGCAATCCCCAACTCGCATCATGGCTCTCCGTGTGGCTGTCTGCAAGAGGAACTAAGGCACTCCAGATGGATTCCTGAAGCTGCTGAAGTAAGGTTCCACTGCCAATTACATTGCAACCTGTGTTTTGATTTCCAGTGAAGGGCCACATACGCCAGCACAACAGCAACAAATCAACTCTTTTCAGGCTTCTGCAATTGAGATGCTGTAAATTGGAAGCAAAGCAGTGAACTGTTGTAACACTACCTTTTCACTCCATTGGAGCTTCTATGAGATGCATCATGAGGAACTCTTCATGGGAGACTGCATACCACAACACACTCTTTTAAGACAGTTCAGACACTTTAAGAGTTCTAACTGATTAACATAATCTATGTCTATTGTTGGATGCTCAAAAATCCCCTTTTGTGTGGTGCCTCACTGCCTCTAAGATCTCTTAGCCTGACTTTTTTGTTTCAATGATGCAGATCTGGTAATAAAAAATCACCATCAGGATGTGGTGCCTCAAGAGTACCTTCTCCTGTTGGCCAGCAGGTGTCCAGGGACTGCAAAAGCTTGTTCACTTTCCTTGGATCAATTAAAAAACACTGTTGCATATCCTGAGCTGCTCCAGTTTGCTTTTAAGCAAAGGAGACCTCCATACACTTGGAAGACACAACACATGGAGCAAAAGGAGAATGGAAGAAGGGGTTTGCTTCCAGCAACATGGAATTCAACTTGTAAGCTCCAAGGTTTACACAGCAGAACTCAACTCGCAAATGTCCATAAACAATACCCATTAAAGTTCCTTTCAACTGTTCAGTCATACCTGCCAGAAAGAAATCTGAAACCATCGATAAACCTTCAAAATGGGCTGACATGAGCCATATGAAACAAATGGAAGAAGGGGGTATTGTGATACTGAACTAGCTAAGGCAAGGTCAGATCCTTATAAGGGAGCTGCTTCCAAAGGTCATTGGACGTTTTATGTTCCAGAGGTGCATTCATAAGTACCTAAAGATGAGACTGAAAAACACTGGCCTGCTGCTAGCAATCAGTAATGTGCTTTCACCTTTTGAACTAACTTTCCCTCTAAAGTCAACCTCTGGAAAGAAAAATGGCTATGTGGGCTCTCCCTACCACATACAAGACACAAAAATTAAGGTGCTGATGTTTACACACAGCACAAACCCTAGAACTTCAACATTCTGTTTTGCCATGTAGGCAACTTAATACCCTCTCTTGTTGGAAATCCATTTCTGGAAGGACAGAACCATGAGGAAACTCTGTCATAAATTAGTTTGAGAATCTGAAAGACAAATGGAAGAAACCCCATCTGACATAAATACCATGCTTTTGAATATGCCATCAACTTTTATATGGCATCTTAGGCATATCTAGCACATACCCAGGCTTTGATTGAATGTACTTCCAGTAAAGTCTTCCTAGGATCCTTCAAAGAGTGCCTGCCATGCTTAACCCCTTGCAATTTTAGAGTCTTCACCAAAATATAGACCTGGATAAACATTGCTGTGGCAATATGCCACATCTTGCTTCTTAGAGACATGCGACCACAAATTCATAAGGGCCTCATGCCTGCCTCTAAACATCAAATTCCAGGAACATCCCAAGGAATGGTTAAGCAAGAAACTATGTCTCCAATAGAAAAGCAATCCTCCCAACAACAAGAAAGAGACAGCTTGGAAGATCAAACTAGGTCCATTCGACCTTAGATTTTTTCACTGTTCACTCGATCAGCAGTTTTGATCAAGAAACAAAATCACTCTTAGAGGTGTATACATGTGCGAAAATCCTATTTGAACATACATCCTTCAAGATGTCCTCACATACACAAAAGAGTTTGCTTCTCTTGAACTCCTGAGCAGAGAAGTTCCAGCTCTCTGGTTATATGGAGACAATCTAGCACCATGCATTCTGGCATGCAACATGGCATGGGTAAGGATAGCCCAAATAACTACAAATGCAAACCATCTTCTACTCTTCTCCTAGAAAAAGAACTTCCAAACACCACAGGCCTTCAAACAATATAACAAAAGTATCCAGCCAAGTTTACGGTTTAGAGTTAAGGGTACTGAATTTAATCACAGCTGATGGCACATTTTGTGTACTCAAACGTGTACTTGCAACTCATCATCCTTCCTTTCAGGCATGCAAGTTAGGGAAGAAGCAAGCACACTGCTTGAGAAAGACACAGAGAGAGAGAGGATGTGTGTGTGAGAGAGAGAAAAGAGTAGAAACCTGAACAATGTCTTCGAGACCATCGTTACAGAGGTGGGGTCGATGTACTCTCTCCTCCTCCAGTACATTCTGTCGCAGCAGTTGTGGTTTGCTTGGCAGCACGGACTCTCGTTGCTGCTCCATGGATTGATGCGTCTCCATGGACCAAACCCCTGCCACTGAAAATTCGCACAAATACCCGGAGCAACGCTTTACTTCCCCAACGCTCGCGCGGCACGCGTACGCGGATACTCAGCCTCGAGAACTACCTACTAAGATTCAAGGTATGAGGTAGGTAGGTAGCTAAACAGGTAGGTACCAGTGTTGGGCGGTTTTACCCGGATTAACACCTGATAGTTAACTGTTGGTTAACCTTCGGTTATCCCATGGTTCTGTGTGTTTTTTAATCCATTTTTATTTTTTCCAAAAAGCTTGATTCCAATTCTGGTTCCGATTCCACACACAAATGGAAACAGGAATCCAGTTTCTGGTCTGGTTCTTGACAACTATAAATTCTGCTTCTGGAACCTGTTCCAAAAATCAGACCAGATTCCAGTTTGATCTTCACTAACCAGAACCATAAATGGCAAATTTGCAGCATTGTTTTTGAGAAGTCAATGGCATTACTTTTGAATTAATGTTCCAAGTTAATGAATAGGTGTCATATGCAGGGCAGGGTTTCTTTTTTCAATTTTGTGATGTAGCCGAGGTGGCTATCATCTCCAAAGTGATTTAGCCAAATTTCATCACATGTACTAATATGGATGTGGGAAAAAATCAAAATCTTTCTATATTTTTGGCTACTGAATGGAACTAATAATAAAAAAATCTGGCGATTGATAGAATTTTTGTTTCGAAATCTGGCGAATTTGGGCTTTTTTTTTTCATGGAAAATCCTTCCTTTAGGTCGAAATCATATTTTTCCGGTAGGGATTTGCCTAAAATTTGCCAGTAAAAGAAACATCGATGTTGTGATGTAGACCATAGTAACAATCGTCCACAAGGGGAATGAACAATGAACCAAATTTGGTCACAGGTCAGAGAGGAAAGTAGGCAGACTTTTTCAGAATCGTTCTACATTTTTGTGACTTCCTATTGTCTAAATATGACAAATTCAGAATTGTTTTCCCCCTAAATGTGATGACTTTCTCAAAAACATCCCTTGCACCTTAGGATGTGAGAGATTCAGTGCACTAAATTGTTTTTGGTTATTTCTGTGCTAAATTTCACCCAAAAGAAAACACTGGTTATATGTATCATATATTAGATGGCATAGTTGCATCCACTAACAAATATGTTGAAGCTTTAAATGTGTTGATCTCTCACATTCGATTAAATGTTTTTAAAATGATGTTAGCCCGACTAATACATAGGATAAATCAGCCTATCATTGATCACTTGTCTATGATCAAACATTTATTTATATCTTCACCATATGTGTTTCATTTTGAATGATTTAAAATGTTATGGGAGCACCACCTCGAGCTTTTAAAATCATCTTTGAAATGCAAAAGAAAATGAGTAATGAAAAAATAACCAAAATAAAAAAAGAAGAAAAATAAGCTTTTCACTTTACAAAATGCGCTTTTTTTTTCTTTTTTTGAAACCCGTCTTGATTTCAAACCTCATAACTTTTTTATTTTTTATTTATTTAAAACGATTTAAAGTGTTATAGGAGCATCACTTAAAATTTTACAAATCACATTTGAATTATAATAACAACACAACAACATACAAAGAAGTTTTTGGGTGTTTGAAAATCAACCTTTGTAACATTTGGTGGTTTGTTTTTTTTAAGTTTTTGACCTCCTCTATTTTGGGGGCCCATAATTTTCTCAATTCAATTTCACTTTTGATGATTTTTGATGCCCTACACGCATCAAGAGGAGGAGTTGAAGTTTTGTTTGGACACTAGAAACAATGGAGCCCTACCCTTAAATCCAGCCTACCTTGAGCACTTAAATGTTTGGTCACGAGCCAGTTTACCTATCGTGATAGTTTGTTTGTTTTGTTTGTACTTCTGGGATCCACTGAACTAGGATGCTTCAAATCATGTTATTGGAAAGCTCTGAAGGAGGAAAGGTACATGGGCCTGGTCTAATGGCGTTTGGACTTGCATTGTAGAAGGTCTTGAATATTGAATGATTCTTTCATTGAAAATTAAATTGAATCCCAACTGAAATTTTTGGACTAATTGGAATGTGCCTTTGGTGTTGTTGGAAAGATCTTGATGAGAAGGATTTAATGGAATCTATTTGGTAATATTTGGATTCAAACTGTGGGAAATAATGATTTTTATTTGATTTATGCTGCTGAAAATTCAAATAAATTTCAAAAAATCAGGTTTTGGAAGGAAAAATCAATTGAGGATGTGGTAACACTTGAGCCAATAGCACATGCCACACTTGTGTACAATTGATATAAAGTAGCACATCAATCATATCAAATATCACAAAGTGAGTAGTTATTTGCATTATGTCATGTTTATTTGGATTGATATTTTGTATCGTTGTTAGAGTAAAACTCAACATTTATTATTAGAACATTTTACAACTATATTCTAATTTTAATCATGTCTGTGCCATTTTGTGCATAATAGCTTCTTTTTAGTTATATTGCGATTACATGGTGGAAATCAAAATTAATTTTTAAAATCAATTGTTTTATGAAAATTAATTATGGACTAGATAGCATTTGTGGAGAGGGTGCCGACTAATGTTGTGGCTCAGTAATTACTGAGGACAAGCTAGCCATGGGTAGTTCTCCTCTTCATAAATGCTATCTAGTGTGGCCAATAACTTTAGTGTGTATCGATGAAGAATTTCAAAATCTTCTTATGAATGGACAAAAATTTTCATAGCCTTCTTGTTGTTGGACGAAAAAAAGAGAGGGAGAAGTTTTGCATTGTGAGAGACAAGGGAGGGCCAATCAGAAGCTTGAAAATGTTTAAACAGAAGTTATGTGCATGAGGTTGCAGGCTCCTGCACCTGGACTGTTGTGCTCTTGACAAATCAAAAATTGACACCTCAAGAATCTACCTCCAAGAATTGGCTACGTTTTCAAACTTAACAGGATTAGAGTAGACCAGCCCATCATCATTCACCTGCCTATGACCAAACACTTATTTATATCTTCATTTTGAGTGATTCAAAATGTTAGGGGAGTTTTATTTCAAGCTATAGAAATCATCTTTGAAATGCAAAGGAAAAGGTGTAATGAAAAAAATAACAAAACAAAAAATAATCTTTCTAACTTACAAAACATGGGTTTTTTTTCTCTCTTTGGACCCCTCCTACTTTCAAACCTCATAATTCTCTTTTTTTTATTCATTTTAAATGATTTAAAGTGTTACAAGAGTGCCACTTGAAGTTCTGCAAATCATATTTGAACTCTGATAGCAACAGAGCAACATACAAAGACTTTTTTGAATGTTCAAAAATCAGCCTTTGTATTGTAGTGTTCTGTGGTTTTTTTTTTTGAATTCTTGACCCTCTCTACTTTGGGGGGCCATAACTTTATCATTTTTAATCTGTTTTTCACGATTGTTACTCTGTCAGATGTG
>Ga0209611_10002860_pt1 | contig 30243 bp, 29 predicted proteins | sample S1TSphgellanicum_3_FD_187693 | JGI IMG/M metagenome (GOLD analysis project Ga0209611, IMG submission 187693) | Host-associated microbial communities from peat moss isolated from Minnesota, USA - S1T2_Fc - Sphagnum magellanicum MG (SPAdes) (version 2) | ecosystem: Host-associated > Plants > Peat...
ATTTCATGAAAGGTGAAAGTCTATTTTTGTATTGAAATTCAAAATAATGGACATATTTTATTAAGCCGTCAATAAAGGTGTACATATAAATATGTCTTTATACACCTCAATGTCTTCTACTCAAATTCATGTTTGTTATTTAATATTTCATAATGAATTATTTTTTACTATATTTTTAATTAATATTTAATATATTTAATTACCATGAACTAATTAAATGTTTGAATTATATTAATTAATTAATATAATCAATATAGATAATTAATTATCATATATTTAATTCAAATAATTAAATTCCAAATAATTATATCAAATGATTAATTATAAATTTCAAATTAATTACAAAATTAAAGTCTAATAGAAAGCAGATGGGAATTTTTTTTTGTAATTACAATTGAATTGCAACTAGGGTGCCACTAAAAGATTTAACCCATATGTTTTGTTTTCAATATCTCATTTCATAAACTATATAAAGGAGGTGTCTCCTTTTGCATTCTCACATTAAAATACATGTGCCATGTTGGGATGAACTCATAAAAGTTTAACCCTAAAGGCAAAACACATAACAAATTAAAAAACTTATGTGGCTACTATTTAGTTCACCTACATTTCTAATATTCTACCTAAATAAGTAGGTCCTATTTTCCTACCTACTTAGATCGTAAGTAAATAGTTAGGTAAGTAGGTAACTAAGTAAGCAGACTAGAGCTATATCAACTTACCAACCTATGGATATGTATTGACCTACTTAGGTATATATATATATACATACATTTGTTTCCAAAATTTAATTAATATGCCACATGGCAATTTTTAAAATTGTGCCACGTGTCATAATCCAAGACCATTTTAAACAAATAATCATAATGGATGATGGATATCAATATTTTTTTAAATCACAATTTTTTTCATAGTGCCATGTGTTAAATTTTGATGGATGGATGAAAACTGACATCAACATGCCATTATGATTGTAGTCATATGTGAGTTGCATAGTAGTTGAAAAGGAGTTTTTGGGACAAAGTTGTAATTGAATTGTAATGAGTTACACTATATATACAATGACTTGTAACTCTTGCAACTTGTTCGATAGCATTCACAATGTATAAATACAATGAGTTGCAAATGTTCAATGCAACTCAAAAATTGAGTTGCAAGGCTAGTTACAAAACACTTTTTTTTCTCATAATGATAGTTGGGCATCATGTAATTGATCGTCAACTCCAATGGTTGATTCTCCATGATTGATTATGGATAATTGGTCAGGTTAGAAATGCACCTATCCTAGTTTGAATATTACTTTAAAATAAAATTCTTGCAATAGTAATAACCACCTAATAATTTGACCAATCACTATTAGTTTGTTGTCCAAATATAATAAAGCTTGGTGGTTCACGAAAAATATGAAGTTATTTCCTAAAAGATAATGTCTGAATTTCTTCATAGCATAAATCATTGCTAATGTTTTTTTTTAGTAGTTATGTAGTTCTTTTTTGCATTGTTCATCAATCTACTAGCATACTAAATTGGTTTATCAATAGATTTATTTGGATTTTGACTTAACATGGCTCTAAATGTAAAATTCGATGCATTGGATGTGGAATTTTAAGTAATGGTAGGCATGTCATGGATGCCTAAACCTTTCATCCATTCCTAAGAGTTGGCACATGCCTCTATCCATATAAATTCTTCATCCTTCTTTAGTAATTTACACATTGGTGTTGTTTGACTTGCAAAATCTCACAAATAACATCGACAAAAATTAGTCACTCCTAGGAATCATTTTATTTCCATTACATTGGTGGGTATTGGCACAATGGTAATTATTGTAATCTTCCGTGGATCTACCAACATATCGTTGTGACACACTATGTGTCCTAACAATACTATTGAATTTACACAAAATGCACATTTTTCAAGGTTAAGGCTAATGCCATTTAGCTTACATTCTTCTAAACATTTTTGTAATTGTTCCAGATGAACTTTTTTATCTCCATATACATTAAAATCATCTAAAAATACTTGCATAAATTTGTTTAAACAAGGTTTAAACGTTTTTATTACTATGTTATGGAAAGTATAGAAATACACAACCCAAAAGGCATAACGTTGTAGGCATAGGTGCCCCATTCCAAAATTAATGTCATTTTGTCTTTGTCTTCTTCCACCATTTTAACTTTGGTTATAACCATTATAACCATCCATAAAGGAATACATCTCACGTCTAGCTATTGAATCCAAAAAGGGTAAGGGAAATGAATCTTTTTTTGTTTGAATATTTAATTTATGATAGTCCACACATATTTGTAACTTCCCATTTTTCTTTGGTACTATCACCAAAAGAGATATCTATTGTGTAATTTCAATGGGATAGATAAATATAGTATCAAGTAGCTTATCCAAATCTTCTCTTACTTTTAATGCATAATTCAAATTCATTCTATATTATTTTTGTTTAATTGGTTGGGCATCAGCCACTAATTCAATTTTGTGTTCACAAATTTCAATGGGTATTCCTTTCAAATCTTTATAACTCCAAGCAAAAACATCACGCCAATTAACTTTTTAATTTGTGCTTGAAAAGATGTTGGTAAGATTACATTAATGAATACTTCCTTAGGATCCCCTTCACTTCTTAAGTTTAATTTCATCAACTGCTCTTCGGTTGTGACTGTCCATCTTGCAATCTTCTTATCCTTAACTATCACATCGACAACTTCATCCAATATCAAAAAAAATCCAAGTTGATGCTTATAAAAATAAACATGACATTTAGTTTTTTTATTAGTTGAAGCATACAATCAATTTCTTTCAAAAAATATAACTCTTTTGGTGCCACTTCTTTTATAGGCCACAATTCAAGCATCACTTATATAGTTGCTCCTCCTTTTCATTTGACAGTCCCTTTTCCCAATCGTAACCATCATCAACATATTTTGGTCTCTCTAATGGTTTTAAGGGAATCTTTTAAATTATATTCATTGCCACTATCCTTTCTCTTGTAGTGATGGTAAGGGGATTATCACCCCAATTATGATTTGCCTTTGCCTATTTCAACTAGGGTCTTCAATAAAGCATTGAATAAGTTTTTATTTCATTCCCCATATTCAACATTATAACATAAATTTTGTACTCACATCCATCCAAATCGATTTTCAAGTTCCTTATTAACCCAATGGGCTACACCTTCCTCTAGTTAGCCATCCTAACTACAAAAGGAGCAAACTTGGGTTTCCTCAACCCAAGTTTCTTCCTCAAACTTTTAGAAATAATATTCACATCAAATTTGATGTCCAATAATACATCTTTCACTCCAAATTTCCCTATATGAACTTGAACAATTAGTATGGTTTCATCAAAATCTTATACTTTAATTGTTGTGACTTTACAAACATCAGCAATCAGGGCTTCTCCCATCTTCAACAATGATTTTGTCATCATCTCTTTTAACTGAGGACAAATTTCCAATAATTGTCTTAATTTCACTTCTATTTTTGAATTTTTATAATCACCACTTTCTTTTTCCATCTACTCAACATTCATCTTCTGTGGCAACACCTTTCGCTTTGCCATTAGACTGCTTTTCAGACAAATCAATTATTCCTTGTCTAGGGTCATATTCATCTCATCCACTTCACTAACAATTGGCTTGTCAATACTCATTGTTGACTTGCCATTGGCACTCGCCAACTCACTTTTCCTTTTCAATAAATTCAATTCTTTTAGTGATACATCTGTTTACATCAACATGTAAATCATTTCCCTTAGCTATTTCAGCCAATTTCCTATCATCCTTCACCAAATCAACTTAACATGTCAATTGCAACAATCCCTTTCCGTTCAACCCCTTCAGTAGGGTAATTATTTGGTCGGTTCCAAATCAAAGGGAACATCCTTACACATTTCCAGTGGTTTGTCTTCCACTTCTTGTATTATTCATAGTTCGTTAACTACATCTTTGTGAATCGATTTCTCCATTTCCCATTTAATTTGTTGTCCTTTAATGGGACTAACTTCTCTTTGTGGAAGTTCTTAAACAGCATATCAGCCTTTGGTATCCTCGTTCTTTGTCCTTTTGTGGTCACACGCACATCCATTATTGGTTAGTCCTTTTCGACCATAACCACATTCACTCCAACTTTCAATTTGGAGTTCTTCTCTTCTTCTTCAATAATTTTTTTCCATACAAGACAATCGTTCTTGACATGACCTTCCTTTTGACATCAATAACATTTGACATTTTTTGTCAAAATCTAGGATTTTGATAATATTTTTGCTAGTTATATTGGTTATTCCAATTTGATTGATTATTATTTTGCCAATTATGACCATTGGGTCTTACATTATATTATTGATTATTATATTGATTTTGATCACTTGGTACACTAAAATTTGACAACTATTTTGGCTCTTGTACAATTGGTATCTTTGCTTGTACTACATGCATTAATACAATTTCTTGTAAGGGACAACTCTCACTCATTGCTTTACTAGGACACCGATTCATATTATGATCACTAGCCTTGCATATTCGACAGAATTTCGTTAATAGTTTGCATTCCTTCATGAAATGACCTTCATTAAAACAATTTTGACATTACACACCTTCCCTTATTGTGTCAATATTCATTTTCTTAGATCTATTTGTAGTCTTTCTTTTGTAATGTTCATCTTCATCATCATTATCTTCATATTTGCCGTTGTCAATATTATTTGGATGATATCTTGCCATATTCTTTCGTCTCACATGTAGCTATTCTTCTACCAAAATTACAAATTTAGCCACTTCTGCTAATGTTTTTCTTGGCATACTAATGATAGCCATTTTCACTTTAGTTCATAATCCTTCTTTAAAGGTTTGTCTCAAGTAAATGTCATCTAGTTGTTGAGGAATTACTGCACATAGTTGGAGGAATCGATCATAATAATCCTCCACTCACTCATACTTCTTTTGTTTTGCATATCGTAAAGTGGCAATTGCTTATTCACTAAATTGAGTTATGAAGGCAAGTTGTACCTTTGCCCATGTTGTGTTGGATGAGGAGTTTCATATCTTCCAAACCAATTGGTAGCTTTTTCCTTCAAAGAATTTGGAAAATATTGTAGTTTGTGGTTGTCTATATCTTTTCCAATAGTTACATATACCTTTGTCAACTGTCGAATGTGTAAAACCAAATCTCTGTTATCATGATATTTAAATAATTGTATTTGCAATGCATTTACAACAGGTACCACCATGATGGGTGGAACGTTCATTAAAATGCAACAATAGTCGGTAGTAATTTTGAAAAAATATCAATCTTGATACATTCAAGGCTTTGGAGAAACAATTTAAATAATTCTCTTGTAGAAACTTCATTAACAATGTTGCTACTACATGCTTCTTCTATTGCATCTTCTTTTGATAGTTTCCTTGGTATATGCGGCCATCCTTCTTTCGTGACCCGATCGAGCATTTTGAAAACACTAACTATAGCCTTTGGAGTTCTCAACAATGAATCAACATTCCCTTCCTCACCTTCTTCTTATGCTTCATTTGGTGTTCTAGTTTCAATAGATTGTTGAATGTCTTCATTAGTTGAACCATTTGGTTTTTTAGCCATCACTTCTCCTATTATCACTTGTATTTCTTCTTCAACAAGATCAAGTATTTGATAACTAGCAAAAGGATTAAAAATAGTTCTCAACCCATTTAGAAGTTTTTTTGCATGAACAACTATGTCTTTAGATTTATCTGCTTGAATAACTATTTCTTTTGCTTTTTCATGATTTTGCCTTTTCCATTATCTTAGTCTATTTTGTTCTTCTAGTTCTTTACTTTTATCCGTCATAGGTTCCTAAAAAAATTATATTCTCTTACTACTAACATGTTCTTTTTCAAAAAAAACTTCCTTGTATGGATCTGAAATCATCATTGTGGACCATTTTTTTTATTATTCAATTTTTTTGGACAATATGCTTCATTCCTTCTCAGTCTCGGTGTCCATAACAAATTGCATGGTATCCATTTCTCTACCAAAACATTAATATTTGGTTTTGTAAATTCTCTTCTATCATGAAATTTAATAATGTGATAGGTTGCAACAAATTTTTAAATCAAAATTAACGTCAATAAACACACTATTATTGGTAGCCATCTTTAATATTTTGTTAATTGTGTAGTATCAAATAAATAATAGTGTTTGTAGTTGTATACACCACACTTCTGTTCCCCCCTATAATTTTTTTATTATCAATTTTAAAACATTCTCAAATAATGTTTTAAATTTTTCAACAAATGTTCCCCATTTATCAAGTTCTAGTTCTTGGTGTATACAAGTAATTTAGAAAATTCCAACCATATCTACTGTGAAATCTTAATCTTTCTTTCCCTTCATCAATTGTTATAGTTTCTTTGAACCATTCACCATTCCCTCTCTTAACAGCCGTCATACTCTACCATTTTTCATGCCATCCTTGATATACATTGTTGTAGTAATTGAAGAAAATAATGTACTTATCTTGTTCATAATATGTGAACAAATTAAAAAAAGCTATGACATGCTCAACACCCATAATAGTCATTTTATTCTATCTATTTTCTTCTCTTCCCACTCTATATACTCCCAACAATTTTGTAAATTCACAAGGTAAAATTATATAAAGTACATGGATTAAATAGAATCCCAAATCTAACTCATCTACTTCAATTTTTCCTTCTTCATCTTCCATTAATTTGATTACATAAAGAAGGATTACATAACCTTCTTCTTCGGTTTCTCCAACAACAAATTGAATTGTATCCCTAGCATGGTTGCCAAATGTTAGCAATACATATTTGTACTGCTTTGGATTCTTGTCTTATTCAATTAATATAAATACCACGTAAAAATAATAATTAGGACATTTGGATTATTGTTAGAGTATTCCTTATTAATGTTGAAGAACTACACTTCACCATTCTAACATTATCAAGATTAAGACTGTGAACAACAATTGGGAAAATACTCAAGCTTGAATAAATCATAAAAAGTACATGCCATGCTTCTTTCACAAAGAAGTTTTTTCATTCAGAGACACCACTACCATTGTTCAGAATAATTCTCATCATGTCCTTTCTAAGCCTCCTATGGCAGCTTTACCACCATACTGATATGACCTCTGGTAGTTACAAGAAACAATTGCAACCACTTCACATCTTATCGACAAGTAGTTAGCTTGTATGTCAGTCATGTTGATAGAGTGAACTTAATATCTAGTATCATTATCCATATGTCATATCATCATAGTGGATTTCGACATGCTACGTTTTGACATTTCCCAAAAGAGATTTAATTAAATATGTTTAGTATTTATACTATATGCTGACATGCCTAAGTCTCTCCCTTACACATTTGTTATTCAGTTTACTAATTAACTATTGATTTTGCCTTCTTTGGGTCACGTTTTTTAAGCACTTGTTGTTTTGGTACTTGGATACGTGTCGTGATAGTAGCAACTACATTAACTAGTATATATTAGGTTAAGAGGCTTTTGCTACTACATTGGTAATAGTGGTTGGCTTAGTTTGAAACATGTTCTAAACCTTTGTCTTTATAGGACAATTAGGTGCATAGTGTTCAAAACTAGAAGAAATAATGCAAGGATATCTCAATGGTACTCTAGTTGGTTTGATAGGTTGTGTAATAACTTCAACCACTGGTTCAACAATTTTAGTGGGAACAATAGGTGTTACAAGTTTTTTTTTTCTTGTTGTGACAAGTTTATTTGGCATGACCTTTTTTACCACAGTTTGAATAGGTAAGCTATTGTTTAACAATAATATAAATGACTATAGGTTGTGCAACTAGTTTGACTCTTGGTGAATTATCAAGGCATTGTAATTTACTATAACCGGTCCATTTCTTCATAGATCAATGTAGCTTCTTTATGTTTGATAAAAGTTGTCTCTTGCCATATTTGCCGTTACTAGTCTAAGGTATGGTTGTAAACATGCTTTGAAAATAGTATTAAGGAACACATTAGTGGCTTTAACTTGCAAATAGTTTGTAAATTTTAACAAATGTTCGTAATAAACTTCTACCCGTTCACCAACTTGTTATTGGAAGTTCCTCAACTGCATATAGATTTTTTCGTCGTTCTTCACAATTCAGAAACATTTGCAAAACACTTGCTCCAGCTAACAAGATATTAAGTCTACTCTAATTGTTCAACATATGGCATTGGTTTTGTTTGAATAATACCACTTGCATTTATGTCCTTTCTTCTAGAAATCAATGGATCTAGTCCTTTGATTCCAAAATAATACATAGAGTATAGGTTAAGATCCACAGGTACAAAAGGTGGAACTGTATTATACCACATTGGATATAGTGGATATGATACAACTCTAGGTCGTCATGCTATTAGTGGTGTAACAAGTTGTTGCCAACCTAAATGTTGATTATCTAATGTTGGGTGAGTAACCAAACCCAACTGTGATTGGATTTGTGGCAAGGGTACACCAACTTGTATTGTTGGCATGCTTGTTGTGGTAGATGGTAAAGAAGATTTGAGTTCTTTTCTCATTAATCATTTCAATTTATCATCTACAAAGGGACAATTCTTGAAGTAATGTCCAACCTGTTGACAATATGCATAGGTTATTTCAATTTCAACAATGGGCTATGGGGTTATAACTAGTATACTTTGTTAAACATGTAGTTGTTCAACGATTCCCATAACATGTATATTCAGCCAAACATTTTGAATGATAGGTTGTGTTCGTTGGACAACAATAGGTACTATGAACGCCCACCTATTCTGTATGTTATTGAGAATTAGATTAGTGTGAAGGTCTTTTTTTTAAATTGCATAGTTATTCCAACCGGTTTAAAAGTTGATTGCGCTCCAATTCAAAATTTACTATAGTTGGATTCAAAATGGGATTCGGTTTAGATGTGTAATACCCAATAATCGGTGTTATTCATGATGGTATAATAGCTCTGGGAATGTAATAAGCAGGTGTTATAGACTGCAACCTGTTTATGCTAGAAAATTTACTTCATCAACATGTTGAACATGTGCGATGTTTTGTCCACCTAGTTGTGCATTTGGCCTTTGTTGTTGGGACAACTGTTGGGGTGTCAAAAATCGATTGGTTGAATGTATTTGTGGTCCCCCTCTTTCCTCCTATTTTGCTAGAATCCGATGAAGAGGTAAATATGTCGTAACCGGTTGTTGAGGTTTATTATTGGGAACATCAATTGATTCAATTCCCTCAGTTTGAGAACGTAATTGTTCATGTGATTAAATTGCCTTTTGAATGGGTTGTTTTGGTACTCCTAGTTCTAATTGCCTTCTAAGGCCCCTTGTGACTATTCTTGATATCATTTACACTAATTTTTAAAAAATTGTTAATTCAAGTTCTTTTGATCAACAAGTTGTTATAAAAATCAGAAATCATCAAGGCACAATAAACTCTTTAAAAAACTAATAAAACTATTACAAATCCAAACTTAAAATTTCAAAACAAAACAATTGCTAAAAACCAGATTAATGTGAACGTGATTGCTTATAATATGTTCCATTGTGTGGTTGCCAAAATGTTAAGGGTTTTTTGTATTTATATTAAATAAAAATTTCTTCTATTCTTGGTTTCTTAATTATAGATTTAAATAAAAATCAATAGGTGAGTTTTTTCATATCTTTATGTTGTGGGAATCAAAAACATAAAGATATAGATTTTTGTCACAAATGCAAACAAAACTTAAATCAATTTTCTATGGTAAATTGAAAATAAAGTCTCAAAGTCTAAAGTAAACATGTTCATAAACTAAAAATTAAAGAAAATAACTGATTTCAAATATTAAAAAGGAAAGAAGTTCCAAAAAGAAGTTGTTTCATTATCCTCCAATCTTCCTATTTATATTAATAATAACATTGTTTCAAGTTAAACAATCATTAACTAATATAACAATTGTAAAACTCAAACTTAAACTACAACAACTATTGGCCACATGTTCAAAACAACTAGTTATTGTAATAGATTAGTTACTAATTCATTTAATCCACTAGTTACACTAACACCTATTACCAATTATTTTAATAGACTGGTTAACTTAAGGTCGTGTTATCCAATAATTATTGAACTAATAACTAATATAACAATTGTAAAACTCAAACTTAAACTACAACAACTATTGGCCACATGTTCAAAACAACTAATTATTGTAATAGATTAGTTACTAATACATTTAATCCACTAGTTACACTAACACCTATTACCAATTATTTTAAGAGACCAGTTAACTTATGGTCGTGTTATCCAATAATAATTGAACTAAGTTTCAAAATCATATCACCTCGCTAGTTATTAGTTGGTAACAACCAATTACTATGTATATATTGAAAAACTAGGTTAATAACTATTTTATTGTAAGCTATTCTTGGTTATTATACATTATTTTACCATAAGTTATTATTGGTTATTCTATTGTAGTTTATTGTTGGTTATTTTAAGCTATTTGATCATTCGCTATCATTGCATATTTTATCGTAAATTATTGTTGGTTACTTTAGGCTATTTTATCATAAACTATTGTTGGTTAGTTTAAGTTATTTTATTATAAATTATTATTGGATATTTTATCATAAATTATTATTGGTTATTATTGGCTATTTAAAGTTATTTTATCATAGGTTATTTTTACATATTTTATTATAATTTATTGTTGGGTATTTTAAGTTATTTACCATAGGTTAATCTTGGTTATTATTATTTATTTATAGTATATTGTTGTTATTTTATTGTAAGTTATTATTGGTTATTTAAAATTATTTTCTTATTTTTAATCCTAAATTATTCCATTTTAAGTTATTATTGGATATTTTATCATAGGTTGTTATTGGTTATTCTATTATAGGTTATTATTGGCTATTTTTGATTATTTTAGGTTATTTTAAATTATTCCACTATAGGTAATTCATAGGTTATAGACATACATAGGTTATTTAAAATGATTATACCTTAGGTTATTCCACCTTAAGTTATTACAAGCAATTTTTTAATATGTTATTTTATTTTAGGTTGTTTTATTCTAATCCAAATTATTTTATATGGTTTTATATTATGTTATTTTAAGTTATTATACCTTAAGATAGAATAACTTATAATAACATAAAATATAATGACCTTGAACAACCTAAAATATAATTTGAAGGAACATGTAATAACTTAAAATTAAATAAATTAATGCATAACCTAGGGTTAGTTAAATAATTTAATTAAAAATAACATAAAGTAGAAAGCCTATGATAAATTAGGGTATAACTTATGATATCTTAAGGTAAAATAATTTATAATAATTTAAGATATAACCTAAGGTATAATAATTTATAATAACCTTAATAACTTAGGGTGTAATTTAGAATAACCTAGGGTAACCTAAAATAATACAAGGCATAACTTAGAGTAATCTAAGATATTTAATTGAAACAACATAAAAAAAACCTATTTATTTTAATGAATTATTTCAATTAATAGTGAATTATGTCAACTATTAATCAAACATGATGTTTACATATAATGAAATAATTTTAACCAAGGTGAAATCATTAAAATGGGGTGAACCTATTTCACTTTTAAAGTCCCATAATGATTTAGGTTAATGAATTGAACCACATTTTTGTGCTAATGTGAATTTTTAAATGTTGATGTGAAAAACGTTCATCAAGATCATTAAAAAACATGGTGCGTTGAATGTGAATTTCAAAAGGTTCATGGTAGATTCTACTGAAGCTAATTTCAATGTAGTGAGGATATTGTTTGGGAGTGGTGACCTGAAGATCCTCATGGAGAATTGAGAACACACATGTTTTTATTATTGGACTCAATCTTTTGATTGACATATAAAAAAGTTGATATGCCTTGAATTTCACAACAAACACATCAAAGTTTGTCATGATTGTAAGAATGCCACAACATTAGTTTCTACAAAAGCAAAATACCAAGCAATTTGTGTTTGGTGGCTATCATCTAGTGCTACATTTGAAAACAACATTCACAAATTAAATGATTGACTTGCCTTTTGGCATTTTTGTTATCCTCAATGGAAGGGATATGCTAGAATAGTGAGTTTCCTTTTGTTCCTATTGATTGTCCAATTGTTGTTAATTTTTTCATATCTCTTTACGTTTTGAAATTGCATTTTTCCAAAATGTAATGTAAAAATTATGAATTGTGTTTATGAGCAACAAATCAATCAGGTGACCATCAAAAGATGGTAAAAGCCCTCAGCAACATTGCATCCTCTTCTAGAGTACATTCAACTTTGAAGGATTTTCTCTTGCTCACTTTTCCCAAGCATCATGAAAAACAACTAGAATATGTGGCAACTATGAAACACAACCTAACCTTTCGTGCATATGATGAGAAAATCTTTGAACTCCTTTGAAGTTGGAATTGCAAAACTCACAAGACATATATAAACATGACATAATGAATACAACAATTCATAATATAATTTTGTCTTCAAAGTTTGGGGCAATACTACATGTGATAAAATTCAAGAGAAAGATGAAACAAAGAAAATCACATTGAAGCTGACTATTGATGTTCACATGTTAAAGTGGTGGAGTAAAATCTTCACTTTAATAATGTGTTGTTCCAATGAGTGGATAGTGTGTGCACATGTGAAAAGGGAAATCTTTCCCAATTGGGGCAATAATGGGCCAACAATCACAAAACCAATTTGGGGCATTCAAAGCTTCACCCTCAATGATCACATAATCATAAAACTTAATCCATTTTTAAATAATCAACTATTTGAACAACATAATCAACCTTTGAACCCTGCCTTCCCCCTATAATCTTTGGCGACTTGCTCTAAAAATTGTCAAACCTTGAGGTGACAAGGGAGCACAAGGGAAGTACAAGTCATGCACTGCAATATTATTTACATTGTTATAGGTTTTTTTTTGCCACTAACTCGAAGAAGGTTGTGATCCAAATAGCTCATAGAAGGTAGAAAAGAATGAAGAAAATACTTCATAGTCTCCTTAGTTTGGTGCCAAGAAGGCACAGCTAATCCATGACTTTTGCAACACTCTTGATCACTGACTTCAGATCCCTCTTGCACTTCTAATGTCCTTTGGCTTTTACCTTCAAGTTCTTCGATCTTCCCATTCATTTCCCACAGATTTTTCATCTTTAATCCGTAATAGCACACCTGGATTTGGAACTTACATGCTGATTGATGCTCACCAATAACTCTAAAGAAACATTATTGCTAGTTGAACCTTAATTTATGCCTCATGCTATTTGGATTGCCTTGTGTCTTGGGGTGCAATTCTCCCGGCGTCTCCTTTCCCCACCATGTATCAGAATAGATCCGACGAACTGTAAAGATTAGATGATGATATCATCATCCAAGGCTCAAGTAGCCACCTTGGCTGAGCATCTCATCATGTTTTCCATATCAACAAATGATGGAACTTCTCACTGGCATATATTCTCAAATTTCTAGTGTAATCTCTTGCAGCTTCTCTGGGTACTTTTCAACCAGTCCCACAGTATTTCTTGAAGAAGAAATTATTTCAGCAAGGTACAATACCAGGCAATTGAATTTGGTGCCTCTCCAGAAGACTGGTAAGCTCAAGCAACACTTGCCAGCAAAGAAAAGTTGGCAAATTCAGGGACAAATGGGAATTGCAACTGTTGGCAATCAGGGAAATGAGAGCATCTATGCTGCAAACCAACTTACAAGAAAATGCTCAATTTCCACTAGTGTGTACTACTTTGCGAAGGCAAGAGAATTGAAGAAGGCAGTTTTACCAATTCAAGCAAAAATCAAGGGCTTTATGACACATGGCCATGTTGTGGAGGGTGACATTCTGCTACTACAAGCTAAAAGATAAAAGTTTCAGAGCTCATCTTCATGCTCCATTATGTTTTGCATCTCCTCCAACTTCAAACAGGGTGCAACTGCCCACCCTCACTTCACAGCATTTATCACAATGTGCACGTGGATAAGTACATATTTTGGTTTAGGGACTAGGAAGCAAAGAGGTTTCAAGAAGTTTTTTGACAAGGCCTCCTAAATGTCCCCAAAACTTTGCGCATCCAAGGTCTCTGTCTGCTGCAAAAGCACAAATTGATCCACATAAGAAAAACCTGGAACCTGTACAAATAATGGAGTGTTGAAGTAAAATTGTGAAGTCTTCGCTAGAACTAGTAAGGCTGAAGGATAGTCTGGCTACTAAATGTAACATGATACAATCACCCTAGAACAGGTCTTTTGGGCAACCTAAAACACATCATGCATCTACAGGCTTTCAAATAGCCACAGTAAGACTCACCTTTTCCTATTTCTGATGATGTACTGTGCAGCTGTTCACTACAAAGGCTAATAGCTAAACCACCAGCTAAATCATCATACACCAATGAAAACAACCATCAAAATCTTAACTGTAAGACCTCTGAAACTTCTGTTCTCCTGGAAAGCCAAGTATACCTCAACAAGCTCATCTTCAAGACCTTGATGAGGATTCAAAAGTCTAGAGCTCCTGTCATGTACTAGTATCCTAAGCTTGCCTTCCTGTACCCACACCATACCCACATTCAAATGCCTTATAAGAAATCTTTCACCAGACTTCAAGCAGAGGAACTAATAATCCAGTACAGCAAACAGTCTAAAAATCCAGGCAATGCCATAACTAACTTCTGGCAAGGCACATAGAATTTGAGGTCAACAGAGGGCACTCTCCACAGCTGTTAATCCCACCAACATAAATAATGCAACCAACTGCAACCAAATGATAAAGGCCTTCCAATTTCCTGTGGAACCTTGGGCTATAAAACCCCAAGTCCTGGACTCTTCAGCAGTCTTCTGGATCACCCAGGTGGAGGATTGAAACAATTTGGATGGTTGGTTTGGACAAATAATTATCTGATTTTCTTTCTAGAAAACTTCTGTAGTCTTCAAATTTTGGTTTTCCCATGTTAAATGCACTAGAGAGTAGTCTAACAAGTAATCTTTTAGTAGAGCCTTTCATACCACCAGCAAAGCCTAAATATAAATTTCTGTGTATGTAGTAATCTTGACCTAGACAAAAGGTTCTTAGTCATGCTGGCTTTAGTTTGTGCTATCTATAGATGTGGCCTAATATCCCTATGCAGATTAATACCTTAATCCAGAGAAAAGCTGTCTCAGGCTTCAAAGAAAGAGTAACCTAAGAATGTGAAAGTTCAATGTCCAGATGGACCTTGAAGACTGAGACATTGCTGATCATCACTCAAATTTAGTCTAATGACATGAAGCAGGAAATTTGGTCGCTTAACCAAATGCAGTCAGTTTCAAATCTCTTGAGCCCCATTATAGGTCTCTTGGATCAGTAGGGGTGCCAGATTAACACCTTGGTCCCATATACAAGGCCACCACCAACTTGGGGATGGAAGCAAGCAACATTGACTTCATCTTCCACACTTGGAAGGACTCTCACGAGCTCCATATCCACAACTCTGTATACCTGCACTCAGAGCGTGCAAAAAAGTGAGAAGCCCAGAAGCTGTGTTGACATTCATCAGTTTGTAGCTAATTATAGTATGCCCATAAATTTTGAGTTAGTAGCATCACATTTCTTCATCCAGATAAAGTGATCTTTCAACACAGTGAAATTTGACATCACAAAAAGACCCCTAGACATGAATAGGCTTAAAGGACCCAACCTAATCCAACATATTTTCTGCTATTAGTTAGGCTGACATTCTGGAGAAGCATTCCACTGTGACTAAAGTCTCCAGGTGCCAATTACCCCAAAGATGGAAGTAATATCTTTCATAAGAATAGAGAAATCTCCATTCTCACGATGAAGAAGAAAACAGCAAGGTTAACACTTCTTCAGGAAGCCACAGAAAGAACCAGTCAAGGGGAGAAACAAAACAAAACACGAAAAACACACAGCGGTATGAACGAAAGTGCCAGTTTCACACCTGTTCAGGGACCATCAACAGTAGCATGTATGATAGTGACTTAACTATCACACCTTCCCCACTGACTTCATCAGCTCCCTACAGTGGGTAAAGGACAGTGCCAAGCACCAGCCTGCGAACTGAGTTTCTGCTGCAATTCCGGAAGCAACGGGAAGACTCAGCCATACTACTGGCTAGCAACAGACCCCACAACGAAGACCAGACAAAGAAACAAAGAAAGACAGAAAGGGAAAAGAACAGGGGAAGACTAAGAACAAGTGGGCTTACATGAAGCTCCCCACTTACCTGACCCGAAGCAAAATCATTCTGAAAATGCCAAAAGCCAAAATTCCAAACAGGAATTTTTCATTAAGAACCAACCCTCTAGTTCTCTTTAGAAGAACTTTAAAAGGGTAGCCTTTTGCCTTCAGAAAGGTAATAAGATTGACCATCTGGAAGACAAAAAACTTCTTACAACTACAAAGTCTCAAGAACCTGTAAAATTGACTATTGATAACCCCCAGCTTTGCAGTCATTGAGATATTAGAATGAACATGCGGCATTCTAATCATATCAATACCTGCATACTCTGGTTGAGAGCGTTTGTCAAAAATGTCACAGGATAAACCTTGAGGACTTTGGCTCACAGTTAGATCCAAGAAATTACAAGAGAAGCCTTTAGATGTACAATTCAACTCGCAAGCGGTTTTTGGGTATATGCCGCCGCCAAAAGAGTCTTGGTTAAGGTACATGAAGTTCTCAAAATCTGGAAAATCAGGAACAAAAAGATCATCCACAAACCTACAAACCAAGGACAAACTATGAAGCACAACAGGACATGTGAAGCTCCACAATAACTATTGAAGATCACCACCACATCAGTTCCAGGCAAAACAAAACACACAAGAGGCAGTGTGTCATGACCTTGAGAGTGTCAATCCCAAAGTATCAGACCCATCATCTACATCACAAAATGACAAATTACCTGTCTCTGACGCTCTTCTTTCCTTCGACGTCGCTCAATCTTGGCAAGATCTCGTTCTGAGATTTGAGGGGGAGCTTGTATCTCTTCTGATTTGGAAATGGTGTCACCTTCAGTCAAGCCATCTGACATCCGCACTGGTGCAGCCATTTTCCAAAACCCTTCTTGAGTTTTGTCTCCTCCACGTGCACCAAATCTTTCTGCAAGTTCAGCACATACCTGACCCACACCAGCCTCCTTGTCAAACAATCAAGGTACCTAAGACCCAATACAGTTCTCACCAAGACAACCCCAGCAAACCAAACCCTAACTATTAGGTACAGACAATTTGCATTGCAGACTGATCCATAGCTGTGATCTGCATCAGGTTTATGTCCATTCAATTTGCTCTAGAATGGTTGGAAACAGATACTCTTTCTCAATGAGAGGTCTTGATCATGTACTCCTGCTAATGTACTTCCCTTGGAAACGATCAGTGCCAGCTCAGGAGGAGCCACAATATGCTTCTGCAATGTCAAAGGTTGCTTACCATTCTCGAGGAATCATTTGGCAGGTTTATGAATCAAAGCTTTCTGTACGAGATTTCTTTTCACCTTCGAGGTACAGAAACTTCGAAACCCTAGATAAAAGTGCGAGCAGTCTTACCGTCCGTGCTTCATGCTCATCGTTTACGCAATTCGAGTTCACAAGGAGCAAGCCAACAGCCTCAAAAGCTTCTTCCCCCTTCCTTCCGAAATCGAAGGTCTCGTCCTTGAGCACGTTCACAATATACTCCAGAATGGTGCTATCTACATCCCGTGCTCTCTCGCCAAGAACCTCGTACACACCTTGCTCCACGCTCACCTCCGCTTCCGCAGACGGCATGTTTTCTGTCTCTCCTTCCTCTTCTCTCTCTCTCTCTCTCTCTCTCTCGGATTCCTTAAGACAGTCACAGAGCTCCTCAACTTCTTGGAGACAAACAAAACAGATGCCTAAAAGAACAGGCGGCTGTTAACCCTGAAACAACACAACGCCTGCTGTATCAGCTCCACCTGCAAAACAACTCCCGAGATTGGAAAACTCAACACGGAAAGTTCTCGTCTTCGAGAACAAAGCAAGCCGTTGTCATCTTAGGGATTTAAAGATCTCACAACATTGATCGAGTAGCGATAGGTCAAGCAGAGTTGAGAACAAAGTTAAAGCAAGCGCATTCTACGTACTTCCTAGTTGTACAAAAACCGCGAGACTGTAAATCTGATAGGAACGCTTCATGCTGCAAAACCAAAGAGAAGCAGAGAACAGCAAAAAGAGGACAGACACAGGAGACACACAAGAGAGAGAGGAGGCCGGCAATTCTTCTAACCGAAATAGGATGCGGTCAAGGGATGGAGAGAGGTCTGGAAAAATTGCAACGCCGAAGACCCAGGCACTTACATCGTTCAATCGTCGTACTCGCAGTGATCGCACGCTTCCTCCTCTTTTACAGTAGTGAAGAATTCTGTGTTCCTGATCACTCACAAGAAAGCTGAAGATGGTTTCTTGGTCAAAAAGAGAACATGACGATGAGGCGGGCTACCTTTAGGGATTCGAGAGATGGAGCCGTGAGGTCACAATCCGCTTGCTAGGTCTCGAACATGGAGAATCCAAGAGCTGCTTGACGAAGACCTTTGTTGACTGGAGGGAGAGGATCTAGGTATGTATGTCATGTGATTTTAATTTTCTTTGCACGCCCAAGGCTTGCTTGTTTCATCTGATCAGGGAAGGTGTGAGGGGACGGTGTCTCGCATGTATGCAAAATGTAGGGAGCATGGAGAAAACTTTTAGAGTGTGCAACAAGATGGCCTTGGAATGTGATGCAATCTCTTGCGATGTTAATGTATCGGAAACACATTGTGAGATGTGGGCAAAGAGCATAAGGCATTGGTGCAAAGAATGCAACAAGAGAGTGTGCTGCCAAGTTCTCAGTCACTTTTGCAACCTGTGCTGAATGTGTGTGCCAGTATGGTGGTATTGCTCATAAGGAGATTATTCAAGGTGTTTAGACATCAAATGTGTCCATGTGGGGAATTACCTCATTGACATGTATGCAAGATGTGCAAGCATAAAGGGGGAGGCTCAGAGAACATGTTCAACAAGAAGCATGCACGGGCTGTGTTCTCTTGGAATGTGACAGTATTTTGGCCAAGTGTAATGTGCACAAGATCATTAAGGCTTTGGATCTGTCCTTACAAATGCAAGGGGAAGGTTTCTGGCCAGACACCCCTTCTGTTTTATGCGAGTGCTGAATGTATGTGCCAATGCAACAGCAATTGAAGAGGGCAGGCATGTTTGTGACCAGATCTTTCAATGTGGTTGGAGTCAAATTGTATTTGTAGTGAGTATGTATGGCGAATGTTGGAGCATGGAGGATGTAGGGAGAGTGTTACAATGAGATACCTTCACACAATGAAGTCTCATGGACTACCATGCTTTAAGGATTTGCCGATCCATGGGCATGGTAAGGAGGCTCTTGAACATTTTAAACAGATATAAGAAGAGATATCAAGGTAAATAATGTCAATTTTATTTGACCTTTCAGCTTGTGGCCAGGCCTGGTGGATGAAGGCCTGGGCCACTTTGATTCCATGGGCTTCATTCGCAGTATATGCACAACAACTGAACACAATGCCTGCATAGTTGACCTTCCTGGCTGTACTGGCCATCCACATGAGTCAGAGCATGTGATTGAGACAATGCATTGTAAACCAGATGGCTATACTCTGTGATTTCAGACATTGTGGTAACAAGGAGATGAGAGAGCGCATAACAAAACAAGTTCTCGAATTTAACCACAGGTTATGAGCTGCTATCAAACTTTTATGCTGCTGCTGACACCTGGAGTCTTGGTGCAAGGTTTGGTGGCAGAGATCAAAAGGGGTGTGAAGAATCAGCTCGGTCACACCTGGATTGTGATGAATGACAAGGTGCATTAATTTTACACAATGACCAAGCCCATCCTTAACAAGATTGAAATCCAAGTTGAACCGAAGACAAGTAGGGTCAGATGCATGGCACAGGTTACGTGCCAGATATGAAATCTGTGCAGCACAATTAAGGTCTTTCATTTGCACCACCATAGCAAGAAATTGCCTATTGCATTGCAGCTCATGAGCACACCTCCTGGCATTCCTCTCCAAATCTTCAAGGATCTACACATGTATGGTGAATGCCCCACCTCCATGATGTTCATGGGAACAATAGTTGGGATGCCAATCACTTTCATTACTTCAGGATATTGCTGGCTCTTGCATGGATAATTGGTGATGCCAGGACTCTACCTTCTCAAATGGCCCTCATGCGAAGGACCTTTGTCATGCAGAGTATTTTCAAGAAAGAGCCCAAATTACAACTGAAGCTTTTCTGTTTTTTTATCTATGTTATAAAACAATCTTCTACAACAGAAGTCCCCAAATAAAGGTAACACTGCGTTCTCAAGGTTTGGCAACCAACTTTCTTTTTGAGGTATCTCATTTGGTTTGTTGCAGTAGCATCTAATGTAGAGCTGAAATATGTTCTCTTGATCTTTATCCTAATAACAAAGCTTAGCTATGTGTCTGTCTTGTTCCTTGGCAAGGGTTTGTGGGGAAGCAAGTTTTGTGTCATAAGCACCGGGGAAAAGGAGTTTGCCAAGCAACTCAACTGAGACAAATTGCAATGGGGAGAAATTTCCTAAGAAAAAGGATGCATCATTGGTGTCATGAGCACCTAGGAAAAGGGATTTTCTCAAGCAACTCAAGTGAGACAAATTTCATGGAGCAGAAATTCCCCAAGGAGGTAACTTTGTAAAATTGGTCCCATTATCCACGTTAGAGGTCTGAACTGAACAGAGATGCATCCAGGAACTAAAAAGCTACAAGCCAACTACTTGGGTTTCTCATAAATGAAAGCATGTACACAAACTGTGAAATGCCCATCCTAGACATAGGTGTATTGGTGTATTCTGCCACGTGATTCAATCAATGTCCATCCATCTCATAGTAGTTGGAAGTCTCATTTCAACTGTAGTTGTCATTTTCGGATGGGTAAGTAAACTATAAGATATAAGTTTAAACCCTTCAGTAAAGTAGGATGTGTATTTTTGCAAGCATTATGCATACCACTAAAGTTTGAAATGCAATTGTTATCAAAATATTGTATGAAATGAGCAAAAGTTCTGGATACAACTGGAAACTCCTGCAGACTTTCCAACTAGTGATCTACAAATTCATTTATGCAAAGCCGACTGAACTATTTTACCGATATTAAAGTCTAAAGTCTAAAGTGTAAACTATCAAATTTCAAATTTTGAATATTTCCGCAATAACTGCAGTACACAGGTGGCAGGTATTGTAACTTCTGCAGAAAACCTCTGTGATCAAAAGTCAAACATATACAAAAATTATATTATGAAATCCAAACAATCAAGAAATTGAATATTGGTGGGCAATGTGAATGGAGAAAGTAAATTGAAAGATACACTTGGTTTAAGGTTCCCTTTATGACTAAGTGCTTTGTGCATAGCTGAACTATGTCAATTCTTATACATTCTTTTCAGAGCTTTTAAAAGTAAATTATTTTCTTCCTCACCTATCCTATATAATGAAATCCAAGAAGACCTTCAACAGAAGTCATTCCTCGCCAACTTGGAGCTAAGGTTACGATAGACCTTTTTGAGGTGTTTGAAACACCCAAACAGAGGACTAACAGTGCAATGTATGAATGAGTTTTTGGACAAACAAATGACTGAGAGTCATGTGATTTAGCAGTAGAAATTAGTCATTGCACACATCCTATTCATTCTTGCAAAAAGGCCTACCTGCTGGAACTTCTGGGGCCAATGGAGGGTGCTTCAATTCCTTTCCTCTATCCTTCATACTGACATGTTTTCAGCTTTTGAATTCTGCTTTTTCCTAACAACAAGGGGTAATAAACAGCTTGGGCACTTTCCATAGAGTTCTTAACAGCTTGGCCTTACGACTTGGCCACATTATGACAGTACTGCTTGCATGAAACGGAATAGAGGATCATGAGAGTTGATTGCTGATAAAAAAACTTCTCCAGATATTGAACAGAAATTGTATACAGAAAAGATATATAGAGAGGGTAATTTCATAACTTTTGGTCAAAAGGATCTATTTACAGCTCAAACTACAGCTGACAGTCCGTCCATACTATAGCTGACAAGAAACCAACCCATTTGGTACAATTAGTCATAAGCATACAAATGCACATAGTTCCTCAGTACCACATATATCAAAGGTGGCATATACTTCTGCAAGTAGAGATTAAAAAGCAATGACAGAAGTATATTGCAATTCTTGTGACATAGAATCAATATCAGGTGTAGTGTCACTCCTGTTATTTCTATTTTTTCTCATTTTTCCAACATACTTTTGAGGTCCATAGAATGGTGATTCATTATCTCCACCATTCCCTTTCAATGATTTTGCCTCATAATGTGTAATTTTTCCATTGGCAACATTGTACAACATCAGGTGCCTCCTCCATCTATCTTATTTTAGAGCAGAAATCAACACTTATTGAGTGCTAGAGGAAGCTTCATTAGGACCACAACAATGAAGCTCCACCAACGCATTCTTTGGGTTGCGTCGACAAACCATATCTATTCCAGACTGTGGGAGTGTGTCAATGTTTGACATCCTGTCGTTGATGTACAGTTTCACCTTGTAGGTCTCCAAAATTTTGTTACAATCGCACAAGGGCTTTTGTTTGCCTGTAAGCCATGTCTGTGAGTTTATTACAGACCATTGGGGCTGGGGCTGGGCAACAGAAATCAACTCACAGACATGCCTTTCCACTTAAAACTTGTATTCACAGGCTTCATTTTGATCCAAGAACATCCAAATGCCTTTGAAATCGGGGTATACTGTGCAGAACATGCCATGATACTTCTTTTGCTTCCTTTCATCAGGGAATTTGTTTGTTGGAAGCTCCAGCTGAAACTCAAAATCAACCCTTGCAATTGATTTTGGACCTCCCACATCATGACTCTCTGCACAAAATCCAGTACCACTCATGAAATGAGATGGCATCTCCATCATGCATTGGCTCGACTCCAATGTTGATTCTACAGGCCCAGCAAAAGAAGCTGATGCAGAAGCAACACTCTTGCAACCCCCAGTCACTCCTGATGTTACTTGAGAAGAAGTGGCTTGTGCTTGTCTCATCTTCACAAACATGTCCTTGAACTCTCTCATTCCTTGTATTGAACTTCCTGAATAAATTGCAGCATCATATTCCAAACATTGGTACAATGCATCTAGGCAGTTTCGACACCAACCAAAATGTTTTGAATTGTCATGAGTCGGAAACCACGATTTTGTTCTTTTCATGGGACAGCTCACATAAACTTTGGACTTTATTACTTTTGTGTTTGGCTGGTTTCTGTTTTTCGAATCAAAAGTGTCAAAATAGGAGTCAGGCAGCTTTCCTTTAGCTCTGCAGGAACATTCTCTATGTAGATGCCCCTGCGCCTAATATATTGTTGTTCAGGAACAGGGTTTCTATTCCAGACACTGTGTTCATAACCAGTACTGACTATCACTCTTCCGTCATGTTGGTTATTTTGCTGTACATCATTTGCTCCTCAATGTTCACGATTGTAATCATCATCCCCCCCCTTCACCACCCTCAGCCTCATCTCTTTCACCAGGAGTATTTGTACCTCGAACATGTAAATTTCCTCGCTCTCCAGTACCAGTGTCAGTGGCAGACCACTTCGTGGTGAAATTTAAAGTGTTTTGCAACAAGTTCAATCCCCAGATTCCTGTGTCAAGGTCAGGATAAACTCTGCCATCACCAGCCTCATTTCCTTCACTAGGCATACCTCACTCTGCGATTCCAGTGCCAGGCCACTTCATGATGTTGAGCTTCATAAAGTATTCCCACAAGTTCAATCCCAACATTCCTTTGCCAGGGTCATTACTTTTAGCATAGGCTTGACCAATATCAAGGTGATGCTCTTCTGTCAGTGTAGTTGCTACACCTTTGACTATGAAGTTGCATAAATTGCCAACATTCAAACTTTGCAGGAACTTTTCTATCACAAAAAACAATGCAACGCTCAACAATACAGGTGCACTTTGTGCCTTTTCCTGCTCAGGTGGAGAGATTCTCATCTTTTCCATGACGACTGACATTTCCCAATTTTGCATGGAAATTGGACTTTCAAACAAATTTTCCTCAAGGTTTTCCCATAATCTTGTCCACTCCCATTCGCCAATAGCCTCTACAACTATCACATTTTCTTGAGTCAAGAAAACTGTTGCAAAATCAAGTCCTACCCCCACAATTTGGGCCATTTTTTTCACATCTTGGAAGAGAAACTGTACCCTGCTTTCAAATATCCTAGCTGCAACAATTACTCTTCACAAATGTTGCACCCCTTCGAAAAATTTGGGCTCATTGATAGAGTTGATTGAAATATTGTATGCTCCACGTATGTTGTATGACTTCTCACAAAGGTGTGTTAATAATATTGGATATATATATATGCAAGTTGGTGTTGAGGCATGACAAACCCCACTTGTTACCACTTTTGAAATCTCATATACACTAAGAACAGCAAAAAATATGTAGATTTAAATTTGTAGCAAACAAAGATCTAGTTTCACCAACAAAACGAGATGCTTGCAATTACTATTTGTCATAAACTACAGACAATGTTAATGTTGTATACATGAGTTTAAATTTTAAGTTCATTTGTAATCCAAAACAAATGCCACCATGATAGAAGCCAAAAAAACTCAATTGTTGGAAAATAATTTCATTATACATGCTTGGCTAATAGGTGTAAAGCCTTGCTAACTTGAGTAAAATTACCAATTCCTCTTTCCAGAGTTTGAAAGGTCCGAATTCACACTTTTTGACGTTTTAATTATATTGTACCAAACATCTTGATCATTCTTACAGTTAAAATTTAGCATTAGGGATAACATCCAGCATAACCTTTTTTGTATGTTGAGTGAGAGATGTTCAGTGACTACTAGACTACCACTTCAATGTCAAAAAGTTCGTTTCTATCAATTTTATTCAGACTAGAGGTGACCCAGGACATATAGCAACTACAAACAAAGAGTGTGATCGTAAATGAGATTGCGATGGACTCTTCTGTAAGAGCAAAATCGACATTTCTTTATTTGTAGTTGTGCTTTTATTCAACTAAGAATGTAGAAGTTATTGTAGGTGAGAAGAAGAGGCACTAGAGCACTCACCACCATTTGACACAACTCCAGAAGCAGCCTGTACACTCGACTCTGTTTGCTTCCAGGTATCCATTCAGCTCCAGGATACCAGTCTTTCCTTACATGCTTGTCTTCCCATACATGCACTTTAATCCACTGCCATTGAATCATTCCCATCAGCTGTGCACAACTCAATTTCATCAAAACTTTCCCACACGTAGGACCACGTGGTTCTTGAGGTTTACAAGAACGAGAATATCTGGAGTGAGAATACCAGAGACATTAGACCACAAGTGCTTTCTGAATTGGTGCAAGTACAGTATATACGTACATCATGTGTGACATTATTTCCGTAGATGTCACCATCAATGTGTATGGTCCCCTGTGTAATGTAAACTTCACGCCCCGAACTGGAGGGATTCAAGATCAGATTGTCACTTTTGATGTCCCGCAACGTCCTCGCCCCGAAAAACTTTTCACGCCCCGAACTGGAGGGATTCAAGATCAGATTGTCACTTTTGATGTCCCGCAACGTCCTCACCCCGAAAAAACTTTTCAATGTCCCGCAACGTCCACACCTTGAAAAAAATTTCAACATCCCGCAACGTTTTCCCCCGGAAAAACTTTTCAATTTCATAGCTCTTGTCTTTGTCTGAATACAAAGCAAAACCTTTCAAATTCCTCACAAATGCCCCTGCCCCAGTGGAGCTGGTCACCACCTCTTTCATGGCCTTGAGAAACAAGTCATTTAGCACTAGTGCTCCATAGCCAAGGCCAATCAGCGCAAGAGACTGATGATTCTTGCATAGATCCCACTCATCCCTGCACAGACACATAACAACGTCCCGGTCAAAGGCTACATGACCTGTGATCTAAATTTGCCGTCCATTTCATCATTGCGGCTTGACGTACTTGACTTACCAGGCGGTTTCCAGTCATCCATTAGCCCAACGGGAATCCAATCAAGCGGAATGCCTGATCTACAATCCCGACGTGCTGATGACAAGAGTTTTGAAGAGGTCATCTACAACATCAGCAACACTGGGTTGACCATGATACGACACGAACAGCAGCCGGACGTCAAATCCCAAGTCAGCGGGTAGCCACTTCTCTGGACAACATACATCAGAGTGACTGCACTGCGTCCACGCGCTCTTCCATTTGCTGGGATCTCGAGAGTAGCCGTCGAAAAACAGAATGTCCATTTCTGTCCTCCGCATGTCTCCAGGAGGCGGCCATAGCTGATGAACAGGGGTCTGCATTCATGAACATGACTTGTTAATACAAGAAGATCGAAACTCCAGGAATTTTTCTAAAAGCGAGCTCATAACACCGATCGTGTACAACGAATTCAATCCTGTATCAAGAGCTGATGGAAGCAATCCCTACCTGCATGATGAGAAGCTCTGCAGATCACATATGTAAGCACCAAGCTCGCAGCAAGCAGTATTCCAAACCCTTCCGATGATCTGGTTTCATAATAGCAGGTCACACAATCTTCAGTGCTCTGTAACAGATGATGGAAATACTTCCTACCGACATGCTGAGCAACTCTGCGGATCGTAGTCGATGTACGAAACAAGCTCCCACGCAGGAAGTTGTATTCGATCCTCCTCCGGTAACCTGATCTCGCAATGGCAAGCTACACAATTCTGTTAAGCGTGGCTCAATCTTAAAGGCTAGCTAAGAGCTGCAAGAAAGTATAGTAAGAAGTACTGGGATTAGCAGAGAAAAGATGAAGGGGCGAAATTCCTCTCCTGACCTGCTTCTAGAGCGCTTTCAAAAATACGTGCAAAAGAGGAGCCACTGCAGTTTTCGAAATTGTTAGAAAACAATGTATGAGACACCAATGTTTTCTGAAAGGCTGCAATTGTATTGGCTAACATGAGTTAGATGTCTCAAAGTTACAATCATGACCTATGAGTTATAAGTTGTAACAAACTAATTTCAAACTCTATGTGCATTCAAAAGCTACAAGTTGATCTTCAGACAAACTTTGAACTCAATAACTTGATAGGAAGTGATGAAGATTTAATCAAAATCACTATCACATATATCTTAATTTCTAACCTAAAATAGCCACCATTTAACCCTAACCTAAGTTCTAGAAAAATATGACTACAATGGATGAATGTTGAGCGTAATCATTAACATGCGTCAGAAAAGCATAATATTTTAAACATGATGAATATTAAACACATTCATCCAACTTTGAAGATTAAGAAATAATAATATTTTAAACATGTATTGCTTACTTCACACTCTTCATCTGTACTTTAAAATATGAACTTGTAATAATCATGAAACCTCGTCAAACTTTATAAAATTAAAGCACCCAAGAAAAGGAGAGAAAAATAAACAAAGGGGAAGGATCAAAACCTAGGCAAGCAAACAACCCAAAGAGGCATGCCACACAAAGAAAAGAGAACCACCGAAACTTCCATTAGTCACATGAAGCATATCAACTAAAGTAAGGGGGCATAAGCCCAATATTTTCCAAGCCTAGAATAACGCTTCGTCGCAATAAGGGCCCATCTCAAAATGGAGGGGGCTTGTGTTTTTTTTAAGTCATCAACTCTCTATCTGTACAAGGAATGCAACATTGATAAAAGAGGGACTCTAATGCTTTTTATTATCCATGCCATGTTAACACATTGATAAAAAAATTGTCAAATTGTTCATAAAAACACCCATTAACCTCTATGGCAAGAGAAAAGAACACGTTCACTAAACGATGGTCATAATAAAATCCTTCATTTAAATCGCCATGATTGTTGCCACCCCACAAGAAAGAACACCTCATGATACCAAGTTTGTTCAATTAAGGTGAGCTTTGACAATATTGATCAATATGCGAATGTTATCAACTGACAAAACATTGTCAACTCGTCAATGAGAAAACTTAAAAAAAGACAACAAAAAAATATGAATTTGTTTTCATAAGACATGAAATCTTGCATCTCTTGCAATGAACATAAAAACATTTCAAATGACATCATGAAATGTAGTCCTCCCTCCACCATGCACACAATGAAATTGGCTTTTTAAATCAACAATTCAATGTCAAGTTTAAACCACAAACTTTCTATTGCGAAGATGTAAGATGGAGGTAGTCTGAACACTCTAGACTTGTAATAGTGCCTTCCAAAGTTCTGGAAGGCACTTCTTTTGATTTCTATCCTTTTTTATTTAGGTTTCTTTCCTCTAATAGCATAATTGTTGAAGCCAAAATGAAAGGAAAATGATCCTTCACATCCAAGGGCACTAGAATCAAAGTGCCAAGTTACCTACTTACCTTAAAAGAAGCTCATCAAATGAAAACGTGAGGGAAAAAAATCATATTTCTTTATGTAAGTGAAAGATGTATCTTTAGGCATTTCAGCAACATGCAGGTGGCCTACTAGGCTTGCCCTTCATCACAAGAACCTCAATTCCAAGAAAGGTCTAAAACGGACCTTTTTCTTATCAGCAAAGCAACTGAAGAATTTCTTTTCATGTATTAGGAAAGCACCTTATATTCAAGAATATCCTAAGAAAAAGAAGGGGTTATATTACACTACTCCTTAAGAGGTGGAAGCCTTATAAAAGTGAGACAAATCTTTACACCTATGTAAAAACTTGCTTTAATTTCTATAACCTTTTTAAATGACCATTGTCAAGTACAAGAACTCCACAAGGATCTTTAGAAGTGGAAGAAATCTTCTAGGTGGAAGCTCCTGCCTTATGAAAATTAGGGCAAGCTTTTATGATGGAGAAGGACAGGGCCTCAACCCTTCCTTGTTTTTCTATGGTGCCCATCATTTAGGCTACCACCTTTGTGTCTAGGCACCTCCAAACGAGGAAGGGCTTTTAGCTCTAACCTTTCCTATCCAGAATGCGCTGGCCCAAAACAAGTACACTAATAATGGAGGCCTTTACAAAGAGTAATTTCCCTCCCAGGTCATGGGATCTCCCTCTTCTTCATCCTGTTTGGCGGGTTCTTCCACTTTTTCATCAAGAGATTTCATCTACTCAATTACTTTTCTTCATCCTGAAAATGGGTTGCGTCTATCACAGTACGTTTAGTAACACCGTAGGAGCAAGGAGTTCCTAAAATAACTTCCCTTGAGGCGTGAGCCTCCGAGAGGCATTTCAAGAACTCCTTGCTCCCAGCGCGTTACCCTACACTTATAGGCCTTCTCACTCCTAAGGTAGAGGGGGTGTAATATCTCTCCCCATCCTATGCCTCATGATCTATGTATGTTAAGGTTTATGATAATGTTCACCTTGTGGTGTTGAGATGGGTAAAACTGACGGGTGAAAGGCATTCCCAGTATGCCAAATTGAACTTGGTTATGACCTCATCCTATGTCACTTATTTTAAAGAATTGAACTCTCCCTTTTCAATTCAAATTAACAAAAAAACCAGTATATTTCATCACTCATATAGTTTTTCAAAAACATTCTTTCATTAGAAATTCAAATATAAAATACTTGAGAGAATTTGTTTAGTGATAGGTAAAGCATGTGGACAAGGGTGTTACCAGAATAAAGCACCCACCCCAAGGCAACCCAAGGGCAGCACCAAATTCTGGTAACACCTCATGTGAACGTATTACTATTCATAATGCCATGTTAGATATTTGTAGAAGCCTTTCATTGCACCCAAAAGAAACAATGGGCCCTTATGAAATGTGTAGGGTGCCCTCCCAAAAATGTAAAATGACCTCCCCATATCAAGAGGAATATTGAGCATTTAAGGCGCCTTGCAAATACACTAAATTTTTTTTAATAGGTTATTACATGTAAGATAAAACCTGGGGGTGGGTTCCAAAAGTAAGTAGCCTAGGCCAAGAGACTATTGGAGTCCAGCCCTGCAGGGTTTGGGGTTTTAGGGTTTAGGGTATTTCTTGCAATAGGGTTAACCATCACAAAAACAAGAAAAAAAAGGTGACGAAAAGGTTTTGGTGATCACAAGGTGTAGGAGGGTGAAGGTTTTTAACTCCCAATCTTGAGGAGTAAGGTAAGAATCTTGCCCCTCCTATGCCTCACAATCTCTAAGCATAATATTCTTCTTTCTAGTAGAGATTTTCATAAAGTGCCAAGTCCAAATACATTTCAGAAATTTCTCTTCCCGGTTATGATAATGGTTG
>Ga0209611_10002861_pt1 | contig 30233 bp, 24 predicted proteins | sample S1TSphgellanicum_3_FD_187693 | JGI IMG/M metagenome (GOLD analysis project Ga0209611, IMG submission 187693) | Host-associated microbial communities from peat moss isolated from Minnesota, USA - S1T2_Fc - Sphagnum magellanicum MG (SPAdes) (version 2) | ecosystem: Host-associated > Plants > Peat...
CAAGATTTTTGACCATTAACTGGAAAACATATATCATTTCCACCTTTCCATTCCTTGGAGAAATCCTTGGAGGGATGACATATTAGCATACTAGCTTTATAATTACCAAGAAATCAATTTCACTTCACAACTCAAAGGAAAGCAAAAACTTCAATCATCACAAGCTCACTAGAAAGCATTTTCCTCTAGCATCAGAAGGAGCAGAAGAGTTGCAAGAAAGCTCATGGCCTTCACAAACATGATAATATTAATCAACTTAAATGACATGTATTGAAAGCAATTAGTAGAGTCTTTAAATGACATGTACATTGTCTCATATTTGGCAAGTCCAAAATTTTGAGTTATTGCAACAAGGGAAAAACGTAAATATGTTTGAAAATTAGCTACAAAAGCTACAACAATTTCATTGCCATCTAAAATTCAAAACAATCAAATAAGAGGATTATAAATTTTGCATTAATGATACCTGACAATATCCAATAGTTGGATTGTGTCAACCATATGCCATGAGAAGGCGTCGCAATATATTCAAACCATTTTCACTAAGTGTTGGATGCCTAAGAAACGTTCTTGGGAGATCTTACTAGTAAAAATCATCACATTACTTCTCAAAGATCTACTAACAACAATGTATATATGCAACATTTTATAGCATTCATCACATGTAACTAAGGGAACCTAATTAGTCTAGTATATTTGAATCAGAAAAATAAAACTACATACATAAAATGCAGATTTGTAGTGGGGAACATCTTCACCTTTTCAATTTGATTGGAGATATTAGTAGATTGTTGATAAAGAGCAAAACCATTATTATTCATAGTAGAAGATCTTACATGCCATTAACCACAATTTTGACATCTGCTTGTTGTGTAAAACATGCTTGGTAATGCCCATGCACTCGCTGCTCCTTTGCACCCACAAATACCTGCCATAGTTGCCTTTTGGCAAGACACCTCTTAGAAGATTTCTTGCTGAAATCATTTTTAGTTGCAACAAAATATAATATAACATCAATTGTTGTATCTAAGCATCACTAGTGCCTCAATCACCACACCATTTTACTAAACTTAATGAAGCTTACCTCCCCTCTGAGTTCCATAGGAACCTCACCACTAATAAGAACTTTGAGCTCCTCTTCCCAAGGACATTCATCATGTATTTCACTTGATGCCTAATCAACTCCATCTTGTGCAACATCCAACTTTTCCACATCACAAATTCTTCATTTGAGTCATCCCCATCCCCACCTCCTTCCATGGGGCCTTCACCAACTCCAACATCATTAACCTCTGTTGCAGCTTATGTGAAGCCACTACTACCAATGTGAATTACAAAGGGTGACCAATGCAACTTTACTCTTCTTGTAATCTTCATCATCCAAACATATTTCTAAAATGGATAGAACTTGTCATAGCTACTGTAACCACTAAGAAAACCATATATTCTTGTTACATCATGAACAAAGTCAAAACATGTGGACTATCAATATCATATTTAGTTTTGTCCCATCATCTTCAGTCTCCATTGGGTATGATTTTAGAAAAAAATGCTAAATTGAAGAAATATTTGTTCCAGAGGTAGAGAATTTTCACTCAAATAGACTAATGATGGATTATGGCACTTCATAGTGTTAAAATAGCCAAGAAGCTATAGACATGACCTAAGTGCACATTTGCTACATGATAACTCATAGAACCTTGCTGTTCTAAACAGTTCACTAGCTACACGTAGTGACCATCACAAAGACTTTAGGCAACCAACTAAACCAACAGTCACCATGTACCCCTCCTACACTAACAAAGAGGTTATAAGCTACAACACAAACTCGCCCAAAAGAGCCATTCACTCATGTCTGTCACAAAACATGGCAGACTGAATGAAGAAGACATTACCTTGCCACATCCATGTCATGATGATGTTCAAAACTTTGAGGTTGAGCACATCTGACTTGATTTCTGGCCCATAGTTGTCCATGGCTAGCCACCATAACAACAACAGGTTTGTCAGCCTCTGACTCACTGGCCACATTTTCAGGAAAAATGTTGAAAGTTTGCAATGCTTGCTATCTTTTGGATATACCACTCTTTTTCCTCTCAATCTGCAACCTTCCACTCTTTTTGTTGCAGTCATTTTTGCCATTTTCTGGTCGCACATTGTTGAGCTCTTTGAATGGCACTTCATGGTGCCTACCATATGTAGGTGGTGAGAAGATGTAGATGTAGATGTAAATGCCATATGTAGATGTAGATATGCCAACCTTTTTAGAGAAAACCCATGCTAGTTAGCCAAAGCACACATTGAGGTCAAATTACATAACCCCATGCAACCCAAAAAAAAGAACTGAAAAATATTTAAATTTCCATTGAAATTCCCCTAAAAAGCCATTTTGGGATCATAAGGTGTTTTAAAGATTAAGGATTAATCTAAACACACAGAAAGCAGAAACAATGGGACTAGCTCATTTTATCAAATGCTTTTTGCACTTGAATTTCTATCCTAGTTTTCCAACCTCAAAGGTTGATCTTTGTGTAGAGAGTTGAGAAATTGAAAGAATTACATAAATCAATCCTCAAAGAGTATATACAAGCAATGAGTTCTCCCATCTATCTTTTGTGTATCATTTGGTTTCAATGATTCTGAAGCTAACCTCCAGATTTTGGAAATCAGGAAGCTGGCGCATATTACATGTCTTGCTTTTACACCGCCACATTCAAGCTCAACACAACACTGCTCTTTCAGATGGAGGTGGCGCTGAGAAATTGGTGAAGTCATTGTGCAGAACACAACCTTTTGGAAACAACCATTAACATCAATGCACTTATTGATTCTGCAGGCAAATGAAATACATAGCACAACCACATTAGTTTCAAGAGAAAACAAATCATTTTGCATATCATAGCCTTTTGCAAACATCCATTACATCAACACATTAATTGATTTAGAATGCAAATAGCAAAACCATTTTAGTTTCAAGAGAAAAGAAGTCATTGTGTAGAACACAACCTTTTGCAAACACCTATTACATTGATGCATGGTATATCACTGAAGTTATGCAATTCTCCATAGGGAATCTTCTTGCAAAGAGATTTGGAAATGGAACTTACATAACGAATGCACAAGTTCAACTGGAAGACACTGTATCACATTCATGTCTCCACTTGAAACTGGTGCCTCTGTCCTAGAAGTCAAAATAACCTTGGAATTTGTTTTTGGGCATAATCAATATTTCTAGAATAGTGCGCTGAAATCCCTTGTGTTGACAAAAAAAACATTTTCAGGGGTGTCTTTGTGGGCATCTTGAAACAAAGGGACCTTGTGGTGGCAGTTTTCTTGAGAGGAGTGGCGTAAGGAAAGTTGGAAGGAGAATGTGAGGACAAAATCTCGGATAAGTTACTACTATTGGTTGGGACTCTAGTAGAAGGGAGAAATTGTGGTGTGTAGGTGGAGTCACTGTTGTCGATCGCACTAGAAGTTTGTGCACATAATTCCTCTATTGATATTTTAATTGGTGTCCTCAGAAGTGGAGAGGAATGGTTGTCAATGCTCATTGGATTGTTCATGCTACTATGGTGGACCATGTTTTTGTCAATGACAAATCTGGTTGAGAAATGAAGTTTGAATGATTCAAAGAAGTGAAAAAGCCTTGTTGTGAAGCTCAATTCACAACTCTTAGAAGAGCTGTTAGATCGCAATCCTGCAGAATTCACCATCACCACCTCCAAAGGTTTTTTTGAAGAAAACTGAAGGTGAAACAATTGTGGAAAATGGGTGGTAGAGGTCAAGACCTTGGACTCCGGAACAGAATATCTGCGAGGAGTTGTATTAATCTCCAGAGGAATATATGTCATGGCAAGAGGCAATTCGACTTCTATGTCATCAGACTCAGAGGATCCAGCAGCTTTCATTGAACCCAACTGCCCTAAGCTTTGTGAAATTGCAACCCCTTTGAATTGCCTCTTCCATTCAAGGTACCACCAACCTTGAATGATCGTTCTGGCAATGGACCTTCTGGAACATCATCTTCCTACAAAGCAAGCAAGTTCAAATCTTGCCTCTTTACTTTGAACAAATCCCATCACCTAACAAAAAATCAACAAAACATCATAAGCATCAATAAGCAGTAATTAGAGTTGATGCTCTCCCTTGTACCTCCGGATGTGTGTTTGTAAATTCCATCAATCTAGTATGGAATGCTCGCTGCCGTTCTACAGTCTCTACATGTGAGTTTCCTTTTTAGGGTAGATCAATTTTGAGCTTTCAAGAAGGTCTCCCTGAAAAATCTCATTCTCATCACCATCACCATCAATAACAGCCACTCCAGTAGCAGGCATTGGCAACAAAGAGATGCAGAGATCCCACTTGTTCCTTTGCAAGTATGAATCCCAACACCTGACATACTCGAGTTTCACTGCTTCCGACAAAATGTGTTTGATTTGAGCCAAGTGCTGGAAAAGAAATTGTCTTCAAGAACACACCTAAGATACAACACTACATCACTTTTTCTTTGCAGTAGCTTTGTGGAACTGATCCAAGAGTTCAAGAAAAGAAATTGCATGCGATGGAGTTCACAGTTTCAAACTGCTGCTACCTTTGTGTGCTGGCTTCCACAATGTTGTAAACAAATTCGAAAGTAGAAAGTTGGCAGTGTAGAGAAAGCAAACTCACGCTACCTCCAACCCATCAAAGAATGCCTACAAGAGAACACATCCCATTCATTTATGTCATTTCAGGAATTTATGTAGACAAAGCTCGACTAAAGACAAGTTTGTGGGTTTTCGCAAGACCCATTTCTTCTTGAGAATGTTTGTGGGTTTTAAGCCATAACTCATTTGTCAAGAGAGAGTTTGCAACGCACGGAGAAAGAAAAGTGCAGAGAAAAAACGCATAGACAATGGGCTTACTTACTTGGGAGGAAGCTGCTTTGGAGGAGGAGGAGTACATCTCTTTAGCGGCGATGGTTTCACGTAGTTGTGGTCATTATTCTCCTCCTCGATGACTCCGAAACCCTGCCATTCTCGCTTCCGCTTCGAAGCAATGGATACAGACAAACCTCCTCCTTTGGAAATAAAGGCTTTCTTCTTCGTTTCTAGCTTTCAACTCCTGAAGCTCAACAACCCTCGCCTTGCTTTCTCTGGGTCAACTACTCGGCGACTTGCCTGCAATAATGCATGCCTCACTACTCGCCTGTGAATGTCAGACATCGCTTTGTAAAGCTTCTGCAAACCAACTTCACTGTCTTTTCCCCCAAATGATGTATCCTTGATGAAAATGCATGTGGCAGGGAGTGAGGCATGGCCATGAAACCCTCCTTCCTTGGCAACTTTTGAATGTCTTCTTCTTAAAGGCTGAAAAATAAGAAGAGAGATTTGCAGTCAACTTGCAACCTAGACTCCATAAGACTCAAGAGCTAAAAAAGAAGAAAAGAGATCTGCAATCAACTTGCAACCTAGACTCCACAAGACTCAAGAGCTAAAAAAGAAGAAGAGAGATCTGCAATCGACTTGCAACCTAGACTCCACAAGACTCAAGAGCTGAAAAAAAAGAAGAGAGATTTGCAGTTGACTTGCAACCTAGACTACACAAGACTCAAGAGAAGATAATGAATCGTCAAGATCCATCTCAAGAGCTAATGAAGAGAGAAAATAGAGGAATCTCAAGAATAACAATGACAAGCTATCCCATGTTTGGCCCCGGGATCCACAACAAAAGTGGATCCAAACCCTTGATGCGAAACCCTCTCCCCTTCTTCCCTGCACAACGGCCCTCCCTCGTTGTCACCTCCATATCACATGGCTTGGCTAACAAACAAACAAGCCGAAAAAGAAACGACATCCTTATCACCCTTAAAGGAGCAATGAGAACTCTCACCTTCTTCTTTTTGCTTCAAACAATGGATGTGTGATTTGCAATAGAGAAGCCAAGAACGGATGATTTTCATCACCATGGCTTCGTCATGATCATCATCACCATGGCCATTGTGTACTACGACAGCATGACTAATTTGGAAAACCACATAAGGCATGTAATATGACTTGGGTATAATCTGTATATTATTTTAAACAAATTTAACATAAATAAACTAGACAAAAACTAAGGTGATGTATGCAATACATATTCAAATATGCTCCAAATACAACTTACATACAATTTAAATACAATCATTATATATAACCAGTAATACATGGGTACATCTTAGTATGTACCCATATAATAATGAGTATAATATGTTCAATACACAATTGTGCACCCCTTATGCCTAAAATATGTATAATACATTTGGAATACCCATAGGGCTACGACTTATTTGGTGACATTTGCAACTAATGGTAGGTACATGGGTCTTCTTGGATGAAAATTGTGTTGAAAGCTATCCAAATGAAAGGATGAAAAAATCCATTAGTCGCAAGTTAGTCATAGAGTAGTTGTAAGCAAGACTGAATGTAATAAGTAGTTGTAGATATAACCAACAATAGTTGCAAATGTCAAATAGTCGCAACTAGTCACATGGTTGGTTACAAAAACCCAGTTTTATTCTAGTGTATTAGATGTTTTTGGGTCCTTCCATCTTGGCTTTTGTTATCCTTGATTGTACAATCGCATACCTACCGCTTTATAACATGGCATTTTGTTCTCCATTAAATAAGCTGACACAAAACCCTTATGATGTGGCATCTAACATTTGTTCCTCATGTTACCCTAATGGTGTCTTGTTTTGCCTTTTCAGTGGGGGGCCACTAGGCATAGGGAAATGTGGATTTGACTCAAAAATTTCTAGCAAATGATTGGGAAAACTTGTAAAAGGAATTTTTTTTATGAGCCTAAACTTTGGCAACAAGTTTGAACTCAATGCTTCTTGCCCAACATGATCCTCCAAATAAAAAATGCCTCCTCTACAATGTAGTCTTTGGACGTGTAGGAGAACAATCTTGAGCAATTGTGAAGTGACTTTCTGTCCCTCTACTCCCGGTTCTATGAGGTGATAATACTCAGAGGTACATATGCTACCGATGAAGGAAAAGGAATGCAATGTGTATTTTTAGATGTTAAGTTGCTTTTGTAGTTGAGACCAAATAACTTACCTCCTATGCATCATTTACGATTTGGAATTGATAGATATATTTTATAAGTTCAAACACTCCAAATCCTAAAATTTTATATTAAATTGTCACCCACTTAAACCAATTTTTAAGGATTCAACGCCATGCTCGATTTGGCAACAGACCTTCAATCACTTAAAACATTATTCCTATCACATACATTATCCAAATCTAACTTGCTTTAGCTCATTAGAAAGTTAGCTACAAGGTGCATCTACCTACCGAATTTCAAGCTTTGCACCCAAACCAATAAGAAGTTGTGCTACCAAACCCGAAAGGGTTTTACGAAGGTAGAAAGTTCAATTTGGCTATAGACCTCCAGTCACTTAAAATATTATTCCTATCACATATGTTATTCAAATCTAGTTTGCCTTAGTTCATTAGAAAACTAACTATAAAACGCATATGCATACCAAATTTTAAACTATGCACCTAAGCCAGTAAGAAGTTGTACTACCAAACTCAAGAAGGTTTGTGAAATTTCTTTAAAATTTCAAGCTCTCAACATTATTCCTACTCACTTCCATTATTTCAAAAGCACTACAATAATTCAATTTATTTTCCCTCTTTCCACCATCTACTAAGGACTAATCATTCTTCTCCTCCCAAGGAAAGTTGTAGGAACAAGTATTTTCAAGATTTAAATAAAAAATTATCTCTGAAAAAAAGAAAGCCCAAATGATTCGAATTTGTTTTTTAAAGAAAAGGAGAAGGAAGGAGATGAAGGAAGATCCCAATTCGGTTGCCAATGGAAGGTTCTAATGCTTGGTGGCCCTTGGAAGGTTCCAATGCTTAATGGCCCTTCGAAGGTTTTAATGTTTGGTGGCCCTTGAAAGGTTTTAATGTTTTGTGGCCTTTGGAAGGTTCAGTGGTTCTTGGAAAGTTCCAATGCTTGGTGGCCAATGGAAAGAGAAAAGTAAACACCTTTTCACTTCTTTTCACTTTCCCCCAACAAATTTTACTTAAACCTTCATTTTTTCCCTTTATCTTAAGGTTTTACTTTATCACAGTTCTAGGCTATTATTTATGCATTTTTTTCATTTTCCTTGACCTATAAATTACAACCATGCATTTCGATGTAACGAGTCCTCCACACATTCATTACCGATTTGATTTTGATTGAAGATTTTTTTTCTTTTCCTTGAAATTATGGTGTCGTGTATGGCTGAGTCTTACGGCCTTAAACTACATAAGTGAATGAAAACCGCCTTCAAAATCATATCTAGATTTGACATTGACGCATCATCTTCGTGATGAAAATCTTGAACCGTGAGAGGTGTGTGTTTGTTTTAAAGTTGAACCCCCTCGAACTTGGTTTTATCACATTTCTCTTAATTCTCGCACCTTGGTGATTTTGTTGTAAGTCGACCCCGCTTTTGGTGATGAACCTGAAATCGTCTATGAAGGATGTTACAAGATTGAAGACACTTCTATCTTTGCATGGTTTTCAATTCCCAGCGTTAGACACTATCGTTGGTTACATGGTCTGATTCGTTGATTACCTCCTAATAGTAAAGTAGACTATTTAGTTTGCACCATTCGACGCATCTTATATTTCTTGTAGTTATGAACTATCACTATGGCATAACCCAGGATTCAACATGTAATCATAACTCTTCGTTGAGTTTATCCATAATTTGAATAAATGTTTCATTCATTATGAAACTCATGTTGCCATTGCCACCCTATCACATTATTTATTTAATCGTTAAGTTGTCTTGAATTAATTTCATGCTTATAGGGCTTAAAGATTATTATATCTCCATTGGACCTTTCATTGATACCCCTCAATTGCTTCACGAATTTCAAACATCTTCACTTACTTGACTACCCACTAAATACCATAATAAGACCCATGTTTTGTTTAACATTACGAATTTGGCATCTATTTTTAACCCCAACCTTTTAGAGATTTTTCATTCCTAATTATGCAACTGAAGTTCTAAAACTATGATTACTAACTTTTGTTGAAGAAAAGAATTAACCCTACACCTCATTCATCTAATATCAAATTTTGATATAAAAAAAAAAACCCCCATGTAACCATGCGCACTTATCATTCTTTATTCTAACATGAAATTACTAAAAACCCCTAATAACCTTACCACACTTGAATATCCTTAATGCAATTTTTTAAAATTGAGACTACCACACATAGTTGTGTTAGTATGGCTCACAACAACATGTGCTCTAACACCTTTTTTCCTTGCACCCATGTCCTTAGTTTTGACCATTCTACATCATGAATCAAATGGTTTATTTTTATTTTTTTTAAAGACTACAAACTAGACCAGGACCTTGAATTTTCATTTGATTCTTTCAAGTTAATATTCTAATGCATGTTGAATTTACCTACAAGTGATTCTTTTGGGATGGTTTTTGAACATTCCTAAGATTTTTTTCACCTAGAAAACTTTGTGAATGGATTCCCACAATTGTTTCAACTTTGCTCTCATATTGTTCAAGGTCACATTCCATGTCAAATTGCACATATGTTTGGGGTGACCTGCCTTTTAACCATGACCAAGCCTTGAAGTGGAATTTGTCCCATTGTTGTAAGGGAAACATTATATCGATTCACAAGGCGCATTTTATGCCTTTGTAACACATTTATTTTCACACCAATTTGGAGTAACAACCAAAGGTGAATGTGAAATTGTAATCCATGGCATCAAGTGCATTTTGAACCTTCACCCCATCTATGTTGTTTTTTAATTGAATATGGCAAATGCCTTTAATTCAATGTCAAGAGGGGTTATATTTCAAAAACTTTGAGTAGAAGGTGGGGACATCATACAACTTATCCCTTTTGTTCATGCATTCTATACATTTGAATATCCTTTGTTTTATAGTCATAATAACCGTGATGATGATGTCATAGTCATCCCATTTACCATGGAAACTCATCAAGGTGATCCTTTGGGACGGGCATTATTCGCCTTAACTCACTTTAGGGCATTACATTTTATAGTTAGCCATTTCCCTTTTTATTTATTTCAATCCATTACAAATGACATTCACATCATTGCCCCCCCTTTCATTATATTGTTTGCATATGAACATTTGTAGATTGAACTCTATGCAATAGGTCTTTTTATTTAACCTCAAAAATGTGTAGCATGGTCTCCCTTTAGCCTACCACCTAACTTCAACACCCCATCCCAATTTAACACACCATTAAAAGGAATTAGAGTTTTGGAGGTTCCATGAAACATTTTATCATTCATATCATCCTTCATAAAAAATACCATGCTAAAAAATGTTCAAGATGTTGACCTTCTCCTTAGATTGGGTAATGTCCAAATAACCTTTGAAATTATAATTCATTGTTTTGCGCAATAACCATCATATTTATTACATTGCACACCTCCTTTTTCCACCTTCATAGATTCCCTTATTTCCTTTGACTCTTCCTTCTTTTAAATGTTTAGACACCTCTTGGGTCCAAGGTCTTTTGATAGCCCTAAAGGACTTATAGTTCATAAACATGATTCTTTCCTAATAACTTTTAGTGGTATCAAGCTCATATCGATGACCACCATCACTTTAACAACTTATTTAAAGAACTATGCCCTTGTAACTTTAATCATAGTTGTTAGGTTCATGGTCCATTAACATCCTTTCCTTTTTGAAGCTTTAACACAAGTTGACGTCATCATAATTAACCCAACATGTGCAAATTTATTTTCTCAACTGCACAACTCAAAGATTTATTGCCTTCGATGCAACTCAAGCCATAGAAAAAAGCTATCACAACTGACACCCCACCAATCAATTCCTCCTTCTAGAATTGAAGTATTTGGATGTTTACACAAATAAACTTATGTGTTCTTACACAATTGTGCCAATGTTATTTGGAACCTAAAAAGGCTAAAGAGCCTTCCCTTTTTTGTCTTGGTTACTTTTCAAATACAATGCAACAAATGTAAGCATCCTCCGTCATAAATTGGGCAATAGTGATAGGCATAGTTACTTCCTAACTTCCACCCCTTCAAGACAAGTTGGCCTATTACAAGCAGTTGGTTGTTGAGATAAAGAGTTTTTGACATCTAGTTTGTGCTAACTTGACATCCCTTAAATTCTCCTTTGTTTTTAATGCCTTCATACATCTTCTGAAGTTGAAACATATTTTATAAATAAAGTTTTGCAAGGTTTTGATGAAAAGAGTCTAGTAAAGCTCGAGGCCAATAAAATCACTAGGGCTACAAGTTTGAAGTCAAGTATTTTTTACCAATGAGAAACTTTGAATCCTAATCTTAATGTTAAAATAAGCCCCTTGATTGCTGAGCTTAATCCTAAAGGTTCATTCTAATCTTGATGCTAAGCTGAATTCTACAATAAAACCCATTGAGGAGGTTTGTTAGAAAATGCCCTACACCAAGGGTATGACTGTGGACTCATTCCAGCCTTAATGATGGTCCATGAGGCTCAAAAAACCGATTTCTAACCTATGTATTCTCAGAAAGTTCAAGGCCAAGATGATCACTGTGAATTTAAGCAAATCATTTCTTTGCATATGGTGAGTCCCTTGTTTGGAAGACAATGAAAGTCACCTTTGGTTTTGTGACAACTCTCACCTCTAACAGAGCAAGCACTACAATCTAGACTCACAAAACTGATAGACCTTGTAATTGTATCCTGAAGCTTGTTCCTGTCAAGGACTATGGCAAGACTCACAATCATAGCTCCAAATTAGCATTTGGGTCTTTGTGTTTCAAGCATGGCATGGGTTATCCTTGACAAGAATGTAGCAATATCAGCAACTTTTCATTGCAAATGCAAGGGCATTGACCAATAATCAGGACTGCTCTTTGGAAAGAAAGCTGTCAATAAGGGGGAAATTCATCCCCATCATGCATTAGGAACAGTTATCACAAAGTGGCTTATCTTGACTTTGGCTTTATGAGCTCCAAGCCTCCCATGAAAGGCCTCAGCACATCAGGAATGACAACAGAACCATCTTCTTGTTGATTGTTCTCCAAAATTCCTATTATCATGCGTGGCACTGCACATGCAGTTGCATTCAGTGTGTGTACAAATTGTAGGGGAGGCAAAGTGGTCTTGGCCTTTCTGGACTTTGGTGATTGGTGGGTGCGAGCAGCAGTAGGTGTCGCAGGGCGATATCGGATGTTGAGGCGCCGACTTTGATAATCTGTGCAGTTTGATGCACTTGATATCTGCAGCACAGTGAAGCCACTTCAAATGGTAGTACTAGTCACAAACTCCAAATTCAGAGACAGCACTTGTGGGTTTAGTTTTGTGTATTGCCCAAGCCCAAGCTCAACACAGCAACAACTAAGACACACAGAGAAGAGAGACAATGCACAGGCATGTCAAAAACCATGAGGCAAGGAGGGTTGCTGCCAGGTCAGGCACTGCACACCTCCCCATAGCGGCATAGACCAGGCATCCAAGCTTCAATATCAAACTTCCGATATGCTGGAGCACCAAGATCCTCTGAGGACATGTCTAGTGTCCTGCACCAACTCACCACCAAGCATTCATTGCTATATGAGATAATATGACCAACTACAACATCCTAGAAGTTGCATCCAGCAGTATCAAATTCTCACCCAAAAATACTTAACCTGCATTTGGAAAGTCATCACACGAATGGAGAAAGGTTCAAGAGAGTAACAAGTTGGACTAAAGACTCTGCTGGAGAATGGTCTTACTTATAATGTAGACCTAGGGAGCAGTAGAGCTCCTCTTCAATTGAAATAAGCTCCTCATGTAGGGTGTCACTATCCTCAGGTTGGGTTATCACAAACATCTCCAGTTTGCTGAACTGATGCACCCGGTACAAACCCCTGTCATTCCCACATTCACCCCACTGCACAATATTCATGACATGAAGATCTGATGTATGATCAGCACTGCATTAGCTTTGAAAAATGTCAGGGGATGCTCCGATTCTATTGAAATAAGCAAGTGTGGACTAACCTGGTTGCAGCACCTGCAGCACCAGCTTCTGTTCGAAAACAGTGTGAAAAAGCAACAAGTTTCAATGGTAATGATGCCTCTGGTAATATACTGTCCATATACATCCCACCAACAGGAACCTCTGCAGTGCCTGCCAGACAAAGATCGGTTCCCTCTACTGAATATACCTGTGACACACAGCATCAGCACCTCAGCTTTGATAAGCCAGTGAGTGCTCTTGACCTAGCAATTTGCAGAGAATGAGAGCATATGGGTTTCTATTGGAAGGGGAAGAGGGGGAAGAAACCTGCGTGTTTTGACCACGGGGTTGGAATCCACATTTCTCAAGAACAGTGGAGCGCACAAGGTCTGGAGTACTCAAAGGAACAAAGCCCTTCAACAGGAGCTGTGAAAGTGTCCAGTTTATGAGTGCCAACTCCAGCAGCACTGCCTCATTTTTAAGATAATAAAACTTTGTTCCACTCACCTGCTCAATCCACACTGCAATGATCAAAGGTAGCTCAAAGCAAACTTAACAGACTACCAATCCCAAAATAGAAGTCCCTTGGCTTCGGCAGATATCCTTGCTGGGATTCTGCTAACTCAAAAGGGTGTGGTTATTGCATAATAAACCTCAGATGCAGCTTCAAAGTCAAAGAGATCAAGAGCAAGCCCCAACTCCACATGGTCCTTCACAGGAAATGTGAACTCCTGTTGGCTGCCAACCTGCCCCCTTTGCCTCAACTTCTCTATCAGACCCAGCTCCTCTTGAAGGCTGTCAAAACCTTTTATGCTGCAACATACAACTTCCAGGTATGAGGATGATGAGTACCTCTTTGCGAAGGGAAGCAACATCCTCAGAGCCAATAGGTACTGAAGGATGAGTCATGTTAGGAATTCGCTGCCCCTCCTGTTGCAACCTCTCTAACAGCACTGCTAGATTTCCCTCTAACTCTGCCACCTGCTCCTTCAACTGCTTGCCTACAACCCATCAATACATTCCATCCCTGGTCATTCTATATAACTTTAGCTCTCTGCTTGTTAATGCAACAACACACATGCACTCTCTCTCTCTCTCTCTCTCTCTCTCTCTCTCTCGGGATTTTGACAGATTGAGGGATGAACCTTGTTCTATGAGCTCCACCCGAAAAGCCAAATCAAGCTTGCCCTTCATTGCACTAGCCACAGCATTCCTTTCGGACCTCAACTTGTCTATCTCCTGCATGCGTCAATGCAACATGAAATAAGCCACAAAGAATTACAAACACATTCAGATCACAAAACTGGAGAATAAAGGCCTCAAGTGCATTAGCAGAGCTTGATCTTCTTACCTGAGACAAGTTCACGGATTGCTCATACAGTTCCACCACAAGTTCTACATCTCCGGCCGATTTGCGGTTGCGAATGTTGGCAGCTACAGCATCCTTATTTTCACGAATCCACTTGAAGTCTATGCTTGCTCGCCATGTCTGCTTTGAACTGAGATCCCCCTGATTCTCTACCAAGCTGGGCGGTGATAGCAAAACGGAACTCTGGCTAGTCTTCGCATTGCAGTTCCTCACACAGTGCACGGAGTACTGCAACCCTGATGAAAGCACACCAGGAGGTGCACGCTTTCCTAGGAGACAGCTCTGCCCCCACAGATTAGATGAGGTCTGCATAGCCATTTCTGCTTTCAATCTTCCACAACTTCAAAAAGCTCTTTCTTTCACACAGTAGTTCTGTCTTCCTTTTCAAAGGATTCTCCCAATCAGCAGTTGCACTATGATATATGCATCTATCATATCATCCCTTCATTTCCTTCTGCCTGCAAAGTCCATATACAAACAGAAATTTCAAATCAACGCCCAATTTCCTGAACAGCAATTCAGAACCACACACACCCATCCTTGCAAACAGCAAATTCGCAAGCGTTGCCCAACTTGACCTAAAATAGGGTTTATGTGTGGAGATCAATGCGGTGTAAAGCTTAGTCCAAGGTCTTGGGGGTTTGCTTAGATTTTGTCGGAGGGGTTGCTGAGGTAGAGGAAGAGCAGGGTACATTCTGGAGGTTTGTTGGAAGTTTATATCTCCTATTATCCATCCATCGCCCTGTCGCAGTAGTGTTGTTCCCTGAGAACGCAAGAAACCAACTTGTGACATAATCGCGTCTTGAAAACTCCTTTCAATCATGAGTACCATGAAGTTTTGCCGCGAGTGGTGAGTGTTTCTTACTTATCTCTTCTGTCGCTCTGAGGGGATGTTTATTCACTGGATTTTTCTTGGCTCAGCTTTGTTGATCTCAGGGCATGTTATTCCATGCTTTTTAAACTTGGTGTGATGATTGCTGCTGGTATCGGATGGGCATCTCCTTCAAATATGTATGCCTTGGGGAAGTGTACATTTTTGAGGCACGAGACGCTTTGTTTTGGGGTTGTTGCTTTCAGATATATGATTCCCTCCCGTCTCTGTTGCTATTATGTTGTATGTTGGCATGAAGGTCTAGGTGCTTATAGTGGTAATTGGTCTTTGAAAGCATTGGCACTGAGACATTTCGTGTATCGCAGCAACAACATACTTTACCCCAAAGAAGACAGGGAACAGAAGGTGCTGCTCTATGCATGCCGGAATTGCGACCATCAGGTCAGTAGCACTCTGTCCTGTTCCTAAAACACACATCCCTCCGTATTCTGCAGACTATGTTGCAGAGGATGTTGCAGAAACGTGAAGAGAGAGAGAGACCGGTGTTTTTGTGTGAGGGCAGGAGGTTGCAGACAACAATTGTGTGTATCGGAATGAGGTGTTTCACAGTGCGGATGAAAGGACGCAAGTTCTCCAAGATGTTGCGTCAGATCCCACCCTCCCACGCACCAAGAGTGTGCGCTGTGCCAAGTGCCAACATGGTGAAGCTGTATTCTTCCAGGTTTCTCTACTTTCAACCTTGGTGGAGACATGTTTGTTATCCTGCAGCAAGAGTCTTTGGTCTTAAGGAACCTTTTCTCTTTCACCGTTGTTCTCCAAGACGACACAATTTGATATTGTTATTGTTGTACTATGAGGTGTGTAGGCAACTGCCCGGGGAGAAGAAGGAATGACGCTGTTCTTCGTGTGCTGCAACCCTAACTGTGGCCACCGTTGGCGAGACTAAAGTTTTGATTGTGCTGGTGAAATTCTTTCACGCGGATCCTCCCATTCCACAGAGTCAGTCTGGCTACCATGCCAGCTGCTATGCCACGTGAAGTTTTGTGAACATTTTCAGACAGTTCATGAATCCAAAGATCAAAGAATGGACAAAGAACTTGCAAAGTGGAGTGGCAGCTTCCATAGCGATCAACCACAGTACACAATGAAGAACCATATATTGGAATCTCAATGTGTAGAGCACTACAGAGGCTTATTAGTTTCCTTGCAAGTCTGCACCACCATTTTTGACTAAGTCTAATGAAGAATTTTATTCTGAATTAGAAGCAAAAGTAATTGCATTGGCAGATGTGTTTGTGAGCTAGAAAAGCTGGACATTGATTTGCATGAAATTCCAGGAATGAGAATGTATGTGCATGTGCAACAGTCTCCCAAGAGCTTGACATTGCAATAGTCTTTCTATAGACCTTCCCATACAACGCAGAGTTCCAATGAACCATAGGGGGAGTACTCATACAAAGACAATTATGTGCACAGGCAGCAAAGAAGATGATACAAAGCCTGCAGATGAGACTCTTCTAGGACTTGCAAGAGCTGGACAGAGTTTATCACTACCATCAACCCAAAACTGCAAATTCATGATCAGATCAAGTGTGCACATCTAATATCACTTTACAAAAGCCTACAACTACTAGAGCTGCCTCCCTAGTACCTACAGAGTGAAAATTCCAGCACCAAAATGCAAAAGATCTGACACCTTGATTTGAAATTTGCTGACAGCAACACCAAGAGTAGTCTGAGTCTTTTTGGATCAACAATCATCACAATGTATTCATACAAGACATGCACTGTATATTCAACATAAGCATCAAGCAGAATGTTCTGTGATGTGGGAACCTAGAGGATTGATTGCTGTCTATTCTAAGATATTGGGAGACAGGTAGCCTGTGTATGCAGACAGCAAAGAAGAGAACATGCAGGAATGCATGTTCGCAAACACGCCACAACTGCCTCCACATATCTGAATTCCTCTTCCAGAAGAGTAGGCATAAGTTCCTAATTATTCCCCATCTACAAAATGTCCTCCTCTCAAATTGCAACTGGTCAATTCACATATGATTGATCTTCCATAACAATACAACAACAAAAAAAAATGCATGGGTCAAGGGGTTTGAATCTGTTGACCTTGGAATTCACCAAGGGTTCAAGGTGGCTTACTCGAGGGTAGAAGGATACTTGGTAGTAGTGGTAATGGCAATGCTGGTGATAATGATGTTGAAAGCAATGAAGCCCATGGAGGCAGTTGTGAAGAAGAGGCAAGAAATTTAATCACAAGGAATTTGAATTGACTATTGTCATGAAAATGAGAACTGCGTCTACAACATCCTTGTTTATTACTTGCATCTCAACATTATCAACAGGTTTGGAAGCTTAGGATTCATATAATTTCTGAAGATTACAATCCTTTATGACAATGTACCAAAAATGGAGTTTCATATTATGTAATTGGAAGCTTTGGATTTATGCAACATAGTGATTCAAAGTGTGTGGATGTATCATTCAAAAGGTTAGATCTTATATGTTAAATAAATAGTCTCTACAACATCAACTCTACTTATTGTAAAACCTTCCATCAAGATAAAGAATTGAGTATGCAAACAAAACTTCAAAATCTTGACACCAAGACGTGCTAAAGCAAGTTCAACTCAAAGTATACAAAGAAAATAATGTGCCTTATGGGGTTACCATCATAGCATACCCTAAGTTATGGCATATTCTAGAGATAGAGAAACGTACATTCTCTATAGCCAAGACCTTCATGGTCTTGGTGATCTAAAATAGAAGAAATTTGAGGAATAGCAAACTGTTTTAATGCTTCAAACATAGAAAGAACACCTATTTCACCTCATGAGGTCTATGATAACAGATGAGGTGATGAAGTCCCAATGACAAAAAACAAAAGGCCGTTTGGAGACTTCAAGTTAATGATCAAGCTATATATATATGGACATGATTCCAATGCATGTTGTCCTCTTAAAGATCTCTAAAATGCATTGTTTTAAAGTAGACTTTTGTGGCTTTCAATGGAGGGGTTTTTATCTTAACTAGAACTATGTATTGCCAACCAAACATAATTGTGTTCCCTTCCCTTTTTTTCTTATCCTCTATGTACTTACAAAAGAAAAAAAACATTTCTTGGATGAGGTTTTCTCCAATGTTGGCCAACTATGGTACTTTAGACCAGTCTAAAGGATATACATAGGGCACATTCTTTTTTTTTAATTTAACAAAAGATATGCATCTCGATATTTCAGAAATTCCTATGTAAATAGGTTTATGCATCTATTGAATTTTTCATTCATTGTTTTATTGTCAATTATGCATAAATGTTGGTTTTCAAATTCAAAATAAAATATAGATATGCATACAGGTTACATATAGCAAACTTCACTTGGAATTTCCAAGTAGCTTATGGGGGAATTAAACCCCAATTCTACAAAGAACTTTGTTGACTACAACACAAGTTGCATACAAAAACATACACACACCAAAATACCCCAACCCCACTTGCCCAAAAAGTTGTGGCAAAAACAAGATGTTGCATCTTGATCAACAACAAAAGCAGAATGCCTAGTTCAGCCCGAGCTGTTGCAACTTGATTAGCAATAAAAACATGTTTTTGATCAACAACATAAACAAAATTCCAAAAGCTTAAGTTGTTGGAAATTGATTAGCAATAGAAATATTCCTAGAAACCCAAAAACCATGTAACATCAAGATGGACATAAAAAAATTATAATCACAAGGAGCTTTAGTCGGAAGGGAAAAAAAAAACTTGTTGAAATTTGATCAAATGCGAATCATTTTACCAAACTTTTACCATGATGATAATCCGATCAAGATTTTCCACTTGTAAATGGTAATGTTTCAAAGCTATCAAAACACTAACAAGGTTGAACATTTTTTGGGTCTCAATCTGAAACCCAAAAACCCCAAAAATATGTTTGACAAAAAAAAAAATTCAAAATTTGACCGTCATGGTTTTGCCACCAAGCAAAAAGATATATACACATAGATTATTGGATAGGTAACTTTCAATATAAAGAAAGTTTTGTAGTAATAAGTGCCTTAGAACAATCCACAATAAAAGCCCCAACACCAAACATGTTACTATCCTTTTCTTCAATTGGAACATCTACTTCATCAAATGGTGTTATAACTATTTCAATAATGGGATTTAATCGATCAAAAATTGTCATAAAAAAGGGATGACCTATGTCTCATCATATTCAATAGCGAGGTGGATTGCATTTTTACAACCCATAAAGATTTGAAATGGGGGTTCCAACATTAAGGCCAACATACTGCAAACTTTACACAAATCAAACGTTTTAAAAAATCCCAAAAAATGTTTGATTGGCTTCACAACTTTTTGTCGCATGTTTTTGCTCAATATGTGGAGCTTAACAATGTTTCATTGCCATCAACAAGGGGATTTTTTTTAGATTCCATAGCCACAATCAAATTATTACAATGGTTGAGGCATCTAAGAATAGCAAATGGCCTTTGGATTGGTTCAACATGCATGCCATCACCACAAGATTCAAACAATGGGTGATAGCTTTAAAAGCAACCCACACTTGGGCCTTAAAGACTTTTTGTTGCAATGTCAATGTCATCTACCGCCCATATTAACATGACAAGATGGTTTGTTTGAATTCCAAAGTTTCTTTGAGCATTATAATTTTTCTCACAAACATGGTCTTCACTAGAGTTTTCAACTTCTAATGCCACATCCCATTCTCAATGTAGGCTTTTTCCCACTCCTACTTCTTTCCTTAATTTTTTCATCCAAGTAATTATTATTTTTTGCAAACCAATTTGGCATCTTTGACACTCACCAAGGTTAAGCCCACAAAAACATTATCATCATTCATTGCATATTGATAAGCTTTAGACATGACATGTCTGAAGCAAAAACCTTCATAAACCTACAAAAGTTATAGCAATTCATAATCAATTATTGAATGTAGTGTTGTGACCATGGTTCCCACGTTGCTATTTTCTTCTTTCACAAAAGCAATCACCTAATGAATTAATCCAATTTTTTCCAACAAAATTGGAGTTGCAAAATCATGGCACTACCACTTCACTACAACAAAATGTGTCCCTATACGCCATGTGATTTCACTAGATTTTGAGTGAATTCACCAGTTGTAGTGAATGGGGACCACTGGAGAAATAGTGAATTCATTGGTCTAGTGAACGGGGACTAGTGAATTGCACCCACATTTTGTGGTAGTGCTTGTAATTTCATGCACTTCAAATAATCCAACATTATCATGCCAAGGTGTCAAGCCAAATAATTGATCACAAAAGCAAATGTATCGATGACACTTTTAAACATCCAAAGATCAAAGCCAACATACACTATAGCAATAGATTCCAAATATGGTAACACATATAATTCCATGGTTTTTATGGCCATTGCATGAAACACTTGTTCCATAAGAGAGGACCAAGAAGGAAACACAACACAAAGGCATTGGCATAATATTAACCTATGAAACCAAACGTTTTCACATGTTGAAAGAAAGGTGTATCCTTTGTAGATGTAAAGCACAAGGTCCTCCATAAATCTTTTTTGCTTCATCACCATATTTGTACGAGTTTATTGACACCAAAAAAATAATGATTGCAAAACTATTGGGCCCAACCTTTTGTTTCCCATGTTGTCGAATATGATCTCTTCCAAAAAGTTTAACCATTACCCTCTCATTTAATGTAGACTTTTTTTTAGCAATAAATGAGAATGAACATTATCAACATTTGTTTTCATAAGTGTAAATTCCATTGGTTTTACTATACTTGATGAAGCCCTTTTTATAATGGAACTTTAGTTTAATATGTTAGCAAAAGCTTACCGAGTTCTACATATGATACAACACAACATTTGAAGGTTCATAAGATCAACAAGTAGGTTGTCATTTACCACATGAAAAAAGCTCTAACAAATAGAAGTCATGTTATGTGGTTTCCATAATTGAACTTGAAGTTCCATAGCTTGAAGATGCATATCATCAAATACATCATGGTCACATTGTTGGTGGACATTTTCCACATTTGATAGGCTATGAGAAATGACTATGTTCATATCACGAACAATTGTTTCATTGATTCCTCCCATGTTTTCAAAAACAACTTCATCTACAACCATTGAAAAGTTGAAAATAACCCTTGTGCACAACAACACATCGCCATCCACACTATGCACATCCTTGAAGAACAAACACCAAACCCTAAAATGCATAAGAAAAACACATGGCCACCATTCACAAATTGCACATAAATGAAATCCAAACCCTAAATGTTTGGGCTTCATGAATGGAAATAAACCTTGGCATTACTAAAAATTCACTTGAAATTGTGATCATGGATAATTGGATCAAGTTGAAAACCCCCTTGATGCACACAAACTCCTCATCCTTAAGCAATTGACAATCCAAAACCTTAAAGCTCCAAGTTTGATGAACACAAAAAAAATGATAGATATCAAACAAGGGAACCAAAACCTTTCAAATAGTAGAACTAAAAAAACACCAAAAGCTAGAAGCCAAAAGCTAAAAGTCAGAAGTTTTCAAGTAATAGTGCTAAAAACCAAAAGCTTTCAAGTAACAAAACTAAAAAAAAAAAAAAAAAAAAAAAAAAAAAAAAAAAAAAAAAAAAAAAAACCAAAAGCTTTCAAGTAATAGAGCTAAGAAAAGAAGTTAGAATCCAAGACCTCTCAATTACAAAATTGAAAAAAGAAGCCATAAGCTCTTGAATTTCAAATAACAAAGCTTTAAAGAAAAATTAGAAGCTCTCAAGTAATAGAATTACAAAAAGGGAAACTAAAACCTTTCAAGTAATAGAATTGAGAAAAGAAGCTTCAAGTTTAAAACTAGACCTTTCAAGTAACAAAACTAAAAAAACAAAGTTTCACACCCGCTATGTTTACATAGAAAGGCATGGATTTCAAGTGAAGTAGCCAAAAACACTTACAAAAGGCTTAATGTGAAGCACTCAAAATGAAAAACACAAGCAACACTTGATCCCCCACTAGTGATGTTGTAAATTACAAGTAAGGATTTTGATCTAGCAACAACGTTGTTGAATGTCGTACCCTATTTCCTCCCAAAAAACCATTTTGGTGTTTACAGAATCTAGACTGTCTTCTTTGGCACTTGAGATTTTTCAGTAGCATGGTTCCAAAAACTAAAGCATGCATTTGAAGAAAATGAGTACAAAACAAAAAGGCAAGAATGTGGAGGTGTCAAAAAAAAGTAAATGACAAGAATGGCGAAGTTGCAAAACTCACTCCCCACTTTTCACAATAAAAAGCATGACATCCCTTAACCATTAACCCTAAAGTCATATCTGGAATGGCCAAAACCTTTGTGAATATCCAACCAAATATGAATATCAACTTATTATGAACGTTAGATATATGCATATGCATATTATGACAATGCCTATCCAACGAATATGGATAGGGCTAGATATCAAAAACTAATCAACTTTTGGATATGACTTGATGCATATCCATCCATTTTCCATTTTTATAATCAAAATTTTCGACATAATCAACCAACACGGGTTCAAACCTTGATCATACCAACAATTTTATTTCGGCCATATGTTGTTTATACATCAACCATATGTTGACCATACATTTGTGATAGGTTGACTTTTGCATGTTGTATGTTGATCGTACATTGACCATATGTTGACCAAACAATGATTATATATAGTTCATATGTTTAAAAAATACGAATAATATATATTTTTTTTAATTTAAAAAATATATATATCAACATCCATAACCACTATGTTGCATAGATGATGAGTGGAAATGTGTAATGGAATTCATAGTGGAAACACACAAGCAACAATTGAATAGGTTGTTGGGTGGAATTACTAATGGAACTATTGCCACACAATTTGTTTCCTAACAACATCCACTAAAACAAAGCCTAAACAAATCTAGTGGATTTCAAGATTTCCACTCAACAATTTTTGGAATGCATAGTGGAATAGGACGTAATATTTAGTAGTGACCTTTGGTCTTTGAATTAAAAATTACTCGGGTGATATTCAGTCTTATTTCAAATTAAAATATTGATAAGTAAATAAATGATTCAATTTTAAAATCTCACATCACATGTGAAACTTATGTCATGACACAAACTAAAATTATGACATTTAAGGTCTTATCACGATGAAGGAAAAAAAATTCATGTCACATGTGAAACTCATGTTGTGTTAATAAACTAAAACTATGACATTTAAGCTTCCATCACAATGAAGCTCTCCCAAAAAATCTTCACTTTGATGGGTGTAAAATGTGTCATATTGGTAACAAAAACATTTGTTATGCATCATGAAAAAAATTCATGTTGTGTTTGAAACTTAAAACTATGACATTTGGGGTTTCGTCACAATGAAGGGAAAAAATATCATGTCATGTGTGAAATTCATGTGTGACAAAAACTAAAATTGTGACATTTAAAGTTTCATCACAATGAAGCCCCCAAAAAAATCTTCACTTGCAATGGGTGCAAAATGTGTCATATTGGTAACTAAAACAACTTATTATGCATGAATGGATAGACATATGTAATGATGTTGATAGTGAACAAGAAATGGGGAAAAACCACTAGATAATTTTTGTGATCTAGGAATGAGGGCTTTTGTCAAATTTTTGTATTTTTTGTTATGGGTGAATGGGTGCACACATGTAATAACCTTGATAATGGACAAGTAATTGCATTTGGAGCACATACATACTTCAATGGGTGCAAAATGTGCCATATTGATATAAAAAAACTTGTTATGTGTTGCTAAGTACACTTATATTAGTAATGGACAAGAGGTGAAGAAAGTCGTTCAAACATTTTTATGGGCTAGGAATGAAATGTTTAATTAGGTTTTTGAATTATTAAAAAAATTGGGATTATAATTTCTATGTTACCAAACCACATAGTGAACATTGCAACACCACGAATTTGTCTTTAATAATCAATGCAAAGTTTTATTATTTGTTGAAATAATCCTAAATTGGTCAAATTATAATAAAATCAAACATTAGTTGGATGGGGTTAGCAATGGAAAAGGACAAGATTTCTTGTTCTAAATGGCATTCCTTGAATATTGAAAATTTGAAATTTGCAACTTAGAAATAAATGAAAAGAAGAGTACAAAATGTTTACCACCTTGTTGCATATGATTGATTTTCTCTTAAAATGGTTGCCATGTTGTTCAATATGCAAGTCCACTATAGTTTGCTTTTGTTCTTCATACAAAAGACTAATGCCCATGCTTTGCCACTAATATAGGTGAAAGGATAGGCTTTGGGAATAAATTCTACAACACAAGTTATAGAGGTTTGAAGATGTGCAAACAAACAAAAAGGTGGTATGTGTGGCCACAAAAAAACAATAATTATATCATTTGTAATGAACCATTCAAAACGAATTGGACAAACATTGAGCAAGATGGCACTTCTAACATGTTTTTCATGTTTGTTAAGATGGACAATAAGTACATGGAATGTGGATAGTCCAAACTCAAGTTGCATATGATCAAGTTGCCTCTAGACTTGTTTGGCAACTAAGTTAACATGATCCACAATTTGCAAAGCTCTTGTAATTTCAACCTCTAACATCTCATAATCTTTGCAAATAATTTGGTACAAATATTTCCCTAGCCAAGTGCCCTATGTTCCAATGTAACCATAATTTTTGGATGGTATTCCACCTCTCCAATGATGCTTTGTAACTTCACAATATCACTTGGGGATGGAGTCCAAATCTTTAAAGCTTCCCCATGCAATTTTGCCTTTGCCCATCTAAATATGCCCTATGGGCATTCAATTCATATGTAGCCATATGCAAATCAAACTTTTATGAATTGCATTGTAAGTTGATTCCTTATCCTCCATTAGGGTTTTCAAATTCTTAATATTGCAAAAGAGTTAACCACCTCCAATTCTTGTTTTTTAGAATCCATTAGCTCCTCCGCAATAACAATTTCTTCTTTATTAAAAACAAATGTCCTCTTTGAATGGTTTGCAAAAGTGTTTGCCCAAATTTTCCTTGCTTGTGAAATTAATGAATGATCATGATCCAAGTCTTATTTGCATGCGGTGTCAAATTATTGGTTCTCAACCTTCACAAACTTGGTTGCATTCTTAACAACAACCTCAAGCACCACTCTCTTTAGTTTTCTCCTTGGCCATGTTCAAGCCAAATGTGGACCACTTGATTAGCACACCCTTCCACTATGGAACAATGCCCCAAAAAGTTTGTGCCCAAACTCATTATTGATGATCTTTTCATTTGCATAATATAATTTGAAATATAATTTTTTAAGTTGCACCTTCACACCTAGGTTAAGGTTAGGATTATGGGACCTATAACCATTTTTCTGCTAAGACCCCACATGGCAATAACCTCTTCATGTGTGACATGGCCTTCATCACAAAACTTCTTGGGGTTAGTTCCTTTAATTACCAACCATGATAGTTGTGCAATATGCCATATCTCTACCAACATATTCAACTTCATCAATACCTCCCTTCTTGGGCCTACCTTGAAAAGCAAAGGAGTTGTTCACCACCATTGCCCTACTTCAAACTTTAGCAAAAGGAATTATGTAGCAACACATACACATGAAAAAGAAAAGCTCAAAGAAGTGCAAACATTGAGACTTTGAATACAAACAATTTTGAACTTTGAAAGTGCAAGCAAAATTTCTAAACTATGAAAGAGGAAACAATGGTTGTAAAACAACCTTGTAGCAACAAAAACCTTGATGTGTGCACAATAACCACCAACATGTTGACTTTGTACCAAATGAACATATAAAAAACCTGACTCTAAACCTTCCGAATTCAAACAAAGCAAAACAACCAACTACAAAATACCCTTGACATTATATACAAAACAAAAATGTAAATTGAAGTCTATTTATAACATGAAAAAGACTCCACCAAGTTGAAATCTTAAAATATAGCACTAATGCTCCAACTTGTGTGTATCATAAATGTATACACCGTCCACCAAGGATGTCTAGCACCTTTCTTTTTTTAACCAAAAGGGAATTATAACCTTGTTGTCATATGCAATATTCTAAACAACAACCAAAGTGTGTAATATTTTTGCAACCATTGTAATTATTGTGATGACAAACACATTCTTTGAATGCAATCCCACTTGGAAAAACAAAGATGTCAAAGCAATAAGGAAACACCTACTGTATTCCCTTTTCATACTACTCCCAAGGATAACATTGGGGTGCGACTAAGAGGAGCCCAAATCACAAGTATTTCAAGATCCATGAAGTCCTTCCATTCAAAAAATATTGCATGCACTCTTTGTTTAGTTTTGCAAGATACAAAAAGAGAAGCAAACAACTATCAAGAGGACAATTTAACCAAAACCCCCTAGACTCGTTATCTCACACATCATATGGCAATTATCCCCACAAACCTTTGAACGACCCACCTTCGACCATGCACAAGCAAGGGGTTGCAAAAATGTCTAGTGGGGAGAAAACTTCATTGACGTAATCTCAAAAGTGTCAAAGGCTTGAAAACAATGACCTTAACAAATCACCACATGATTCCAAGAGATTTTTCATGGAACACACAATGGCATACCTCAATGCTGCTTTTGTGAGCAAGCAAGGAATTGGCCTGGAGAAATAGAAACAAGTCATGGAAAATAAGTTTTTGGTGAAATTAAATAGTTCCCCACAATACACTAAGCTTCATAATTTTGAGGGGTTTCAAAGTGATTTGAATGCCTTGTAACACTTTAGATAAGGCCTTGGTTTAACATTCAGGTCTTGCTCATGTTCTTGTGTGGGTGAAAAAAGAAATTTATATATTTTTGTTACACCGTTTGTATTTTTTTACTTCACAATATCAATTTTTTTTGGATGATCATAAATTATTATTATTTATTTTTAAAAAAGACATATCTAATGATTATTAAACAAAACACTCTAAGAAAAATCAAGATCCAATTTTGTGTTATTTCATGATGAATATAATTTATCAAAATTTCTTTGATTTCCACATGAATATGCCAAAATAACGAGATATTTAACAAAATCAAAGTAGAAACATTTGTTATAAGAATGGTTGGAACCAAAAATCTATTTCATCAGAGGTTATTACAAAATATTTGTGTCACAAAACAAAATATTTCAATAATTTATCCCATTGTTTTATCCGATTAATCCATTTATGTGTATTGAAATCCCAATCAATAAATCTTCCCCTTTTTGTATCATCTTCTGACGTCAAAGGAAAATGTTTTTAGTGGAGGAAGTATCCCAAATTTGGCGTGTTAAGCAAGGTCCCATGTAAAGGCTAGATAATGCGGCATTCCCTTCTGCACTAAAAACACAATTGCTTTTTCATTCAAACTAGTAGGTTGGAAAATCTTGCCAAAAAAGGTGATAGCCCTGTAATTTTTTTCCCATGGTTTGATTTGATAAATAAAATGCAAATACCGTGTTTGAATTATGATCATTTATATGTGACCAAGGGAAAATTTCAGATACAACCACAAACTTATTGTAGTGGTGTGATGTCCTTTATCCATAAAAAGAGAAGGCGCATTGGACCATGGAGGTGGTGGACTTATGGGAGAAAATTTCATGGTGGGCCAAATCTTCGAAGAATTTCTTGAAGAAGAAGGCAAAACTAACACCATGGATGGAAGAAAGCGCTTAAAACCTTCTAACCCATATTATAAGTCGTGGCTTTTGTGAAGTCCAAGCACAATGTGCTCCCATTGTCGGGTGGACATTGTGAGAAATCACGTCCACCAAAATCACACTACCTTACAACTAAAACTCAGAAAACAACTCATATATAATTATTATGCAATTATCCTTTGTGTGTTACAACTATTGTGTAACTATCTTTTATAAATATGGTGTATTAATAAATAAATTGCCATGTTACAAAATCAATTAATTATATTATAGTTGCAAATGAATTGAAAATGAGTCTTCTATTTAGTAATTTATACACATCGTACATACATATGTATTCAACCATGTTTGATTTTTTCAAGAATTACATTGTAGTTGCATGTGGCAACTACTTTAGAATTATTGTAACTGTGTCACTAAAATAACAACTATGTTGTAATTAATGTACAATGTACATACATGCAATCATGCCACATTTCCACATCTCCATCACCCATTATGAGATACATTTGTAATTAATTTTTTATTATGATTCCCATTGATACAATTAGTATGGCCACTAGTGCGCCACTATTAAAGTACTATTGTTCAACTTTGTTATGACTATGATACAACTATTTATAACTTAATAAGGATACATGTTCATCAATTATTTATATCTTCATCATATGTGTTTCATTTGAAGTGATTGAAAATGTTATGGGAACGTTACTTCAAGTTTTAGAAATCATTTTTGAAATGCAAAGGAAAATGAGTAATGAAAAAATAAACAAGAAGATAAATAAACTTTCCAACTTACAGAACACATTTTTTAAAAAAAATTCTTTGGACCCCTCCTACTTTAAAATCTCATAATTTTCTTATTGTTTATTCATTTTAAACAATCTAAAATGCTATAGGAACACCATTTAAAATTTTACAAATCATCTTTGAACTTGAATACCAACATAGCAACATACAAGGAAATTCGTGGGTGTTTGGGAACCAGCCTTAGTAGCATTTAGTGGTTTGTTTTTTTGAATTCTTGACCCCTTTTACTTTGAAGGGCAATAACTTTCTTAAAATTATTTTGTTTTTGATGATTTTTAGTGCACCAAATGTGCTAATAGGAAGGATTCAAGTTTTGTTCAAGAAAAACATAATGGGGCCCTCTCCTTGGATCTAGCCTACCTTAAATGATTTTGTGTTATAGTTGCAACTCAATTGCAATTAATGAACAACTAAAAGGTTTGTCTTTGAATCCCATGTTACAAATTATATAAAGAAAGCTTGTTTTCTTATGTTTTCACATTAAAATACATGTGCCATTTTGGGATGAGCTTAAAAAAACTTAACCAAAAGGCAAAACATAGAATAAAAAATAAAATTTCATGGTTATTTTTTAGTGCATTTAGTTTTGTGCTTTCCTACCTACTTACCTACTTAGGTAAATAAGTAGGTCCTAGGTAAATATGTAGGAATGTAGGTCTTAAGACCTACCAACCTACCTACCTATGGTTATGTATGATCTACCTAGCTACTAAAATAAATATTTATATATTTTTTATTTTCTAGATGATGTAGATTAATATTTTTTAAAAAATTATGTCCAAAAATCTTCATAATGCCACATGTTAGATTTTAATATATGGATGACAATTAATGACATTAGTATGACATCATGGGTGTAGTTATAATGGAATTGCATAGTAATTGAAAATGAGTTTTTTTTATTAAGTTGCAATTGAATTGCAAGGCATGTTGCAAAACACCCCTTTTCCTCATAGTGGGAAATAATTAGGGTGGTTATGGTGTGGTGTGTAAAATGCAAATCGAAAGGTTTGATTGCATCCCAAACACTATTGAGTTAGCGGGGAAGACATCGAAGAAAAATGATAAACAAAAAGCTTGTAATCAATGATTAGTGGAAGCTTTGGCATGTTCATGTGAACATCCAAATGTCACAAAATTCTTTACACTACTAGAAATTCTGTCATATGCAACCAAAATGTTTGCAACTGGGATGCAATTGCCAGTCACATGCAACTATGTAGGGTTTTTTATGCAATTAAAATGGATTTTTGCCCCCTTTTTGGGTGTGTATGCAACTATGGTGCAACTATGATCACCTTCATCCCAACCTTTGGATGATTTTTGTGATATACTACCGTATATGTTTGATACGCATATACTCATAGTTGCATGTGCAACCAAAATAGGCCAACTATGGTCTTTTGGTAAACTAGGTACACATTTTTTGTAGGCATGGTGGCATGGGGTTCCAACAAAATGACGTTCGGCTACTTGGAGGTGGCTTGGACATGGTGGCTTAACACCCCTTGTAGG
>Ga0209611_10002863_pt1 | contig 30224 bp, 17 predicted proteins | sample S1TSphgellanicum_3_FD_187693 | JGI IMG/M metagenome (GOLD analysis project Ga0209611, IMG submission 187693) | Host-associated microbial communities from peat moss isolated from Minnesota, USA - S1T2_Fc - Sphagnum magellanicum MG (SPAdes) (version 2) | ecosystem: Host-associated > Plants > Peat...
CATAACTTATGTTTCAAATGTCCAAATGAACAATGCGAGCCCATTTTAGATGTCTACGTTCCAAAAGTTTTCCAATGATATAAAGAACGCCACAAGCCATTGAATCTTGACCCTTGAAATGGTTCTTTGAACTTTTGGGAGTCCACCGGGACTCCATCTCCCAAAGTGGGAGTTGCTTTGAGAGTGTGAGGGTTCACTCCCTCATACTCCTTCACACTTTCTTACACTCTCGGGAATATGTGATGTGACTCTTGGGCTTCTTTTTGCCTTGACTTTCAGGCTTCCTCTTACCTTGACTCCCGCAACCTTGGAACCTTTTTACCTTGGTAGCGAGCCCAAAACTAGGGTTGCGACTGTGTGTGTGTGTGTGTTTTGTTAAGGGTTGGGGGGCTTGAAGGAATATGGGGTTAGTATACCAAGAGTATTGAACAAACCCACAAATTTAAAATTGCAACTCATGCAAGGCACATGCAATGAATCATGACAACATATTTTTTAAGTTGTTTAATGGGTTAAATGGTTAAGCGTACTTCTTCAACAATGTGATAGTGCCCAATCCTCTAGTCTTTAAATTGTACTTGCATTTGGGTTGATAAGAAAGAAAGTGCATTCACAACAAATGCATTTATTTGAGAAGAAAATTTCATGAACCATAATCTTTCTTGGATGCGAGAAATAGTTTATTCCGAGAGTGAAAGAACACCATGAGATATATGCTTGTTCACATCAATAACTATTATCCTTTGTCATTGGAATTGTGTAATTCATTATATTTAGCACCTACAATTTGTGGGAGTTTTTCCACATGATAGATGAGATGAGAAATCATTTTTAAAAAATTACATGTGTTTATTTAATTTGCAGCATTTCTTCTTGTTACATCTTTTATAACCTCTTTCATTTGTCTTATCTACAAGGCATAAAGAATAAAAGGTTGAAGGTTTTGTGTGCAAGAATGGAGATGGTAGGATTGTTGATTATTAGGTTGTGGGAGTTGGGCATTGGGGTATACGATAAATATGTGCTTGAGGCATAAGGAAAATTGCATGGTCATAACTAGACTTCACATTGTAGTCAACATTTACTACAACTATTGTTAGTAACTATTGGGATGGAAATATGTGGGTCTATCAAACACCATGTGATTGACTATATAATTTTTTGGATGTCAAGAATGTTTGAAGGATATATTTTTTGTGTCTTTGATTTTGAGTGATGTATATTTTGTGTGCTTTTTTAGAAAATAAAAACATCAACCCAAGTCCATGTGACAAGGACAAACGAATCATGTCTACTTTTGTTTTGTATGTATTGGTTTGTGTTTTTTGCTCTATAATGAAAGACTTCCTGCCATGAGATGCCACTTTAATTTATTATTGGCATGATTAAAGTAGGTCCTAAAGGACTAATTTTTTATTCTATTCTTTTGGCAACAATTTAGCAAGAAGAAACAATCGTGAAGAAAATAAACAAGGGAAGTACATAATTGAGAAGGCCAAAATGACAAAGGAAAATTGGTAGCAATTACATCTAGATTGTTATTTATAATCTAAAAGTACTAGATAAGGAACATGTGGTTTGTACAATGCCACATTTAAACAATAAGGCTTGTGTTTGTGACTTCAATTTTGAAAGTTCTTATTTACTACAATAAGAACTTTCAAAATTGCAACAAGTTGGGCTTCATTGAGAATATACTGAAAGAGATGCATATTTACAAACCCAACACCACGTCATCCTACATTTTTATACAAATTTCATAGGTGTAGTAGATACACATTCATTTTACACTTATGGAGGACTATTGCTATGTTCCAACCTTGTTACTTGAACACATTGCAACAAAGCAAGCACATGCGATGTCATGTATATGATGAAAGTGGCAGATATGATTTCCCCCTTTCCTTGGTATACTATGTTTTTCAATTTGTATATGTGTTTCAAGAGGTTTAAACTTGGCATTGACACTCCTTATATAGGAAAAATTTGAAACAATTGCACCAAATGGTTATTTGATTTCAGCCATTAGGAAGGGCAAAAGTTGCTTGTGCAAAATGTAAGTTTGTTAGTTATGAATGCTTGATGAAGCCATTAAAAAGAAGAAGTTAAACAATATTGTTAAAGTATTATGAGTATAACATACAAATTTGGGTAGGGAACATGCAATTGTGAACTTTCAAAAAATTTGTTATGTTAAATAGTAGGGACTTTGCTTGTTTTGGCAAGTTCAAGCATTTAAAAAGAGATACCAACCTTTCAAGAGTCAATATGATAGCTTAATTGATGATAAGAAAAAAAGTTAATGTGATAATAACTTAGTATCTAAAAAACATGGAGCTAAATTACAATCGATATAAAAAAATCATATACTATATGGGTAGGGTTGTTAGTTGGGTGTTGAAATTGTAAAGAATTTGATTTGGAGATTATTTGTTGTTTTAAAAAAAAACAAATGCAATTGATGATTTTCTTTCACAAACTCTTATGGAAATGGGAAGAGGACGAGAAAGTTGCAAAAGATGATTTTTAAGATTTAGTTCTGATGGCAATAAACAAGTTTTAAGACGAGCTAAATTTTTACGCTGTTATCAACTACTTGGATGGGATGACATGTCCAAAAGGTGTTACTATGGCAATACGTATTATTGTTAGGAGGTTCTTTACTTTTATGATAACCTTTGGTTCTAAACATAAATTATAGTTGTTTTGGGTTTTGGTTCTAGCTCCACACATCGATGGAATTGGGAATTTGGTTCTAGGTATGGGTTTTGAAAAAAATTATAATTCCAATTTGGGTTTAAATGTTTTTTGTTGCTTATTAAACCATACTAAAACTAATGGTTAACTACTAATTAACCTTGGTTCTAGTCACTTTTTGTCAAAGACATGTGTTTTGGTTTTGGTTTTGGTTCTAGTTCCACATAAAACTAGGACCCCAACTCAAGGTTTAATTCTCTAAAAAGAATTTGGATCTAAATTTAGTTCTAAAATTCAAATATAATTATGGTTCCATGTTTATTAAATGCATTGCAATCAACAATTTTTGACTTGCCCAACATTAGTACATAGACAAAATAGTTTAAAAGTAGATTTTACACCATCATGGGGGAACTTTTATATTTTGAAGGTTAGAATAATTTTTTCATAGAGCCATTGCAAAAAAAGAGTGTGCATTGAGTTCCATAATGGTTTAAGTTGCATTAAACATTTTTCTAGGAAAAATTCCATTAAAATTTTTTGGATGTAAGGTTATTATTGGCCTAGATTTCATAAGGACATTTATAATTTGTGCAAAAATTGTGAAGTTTGTTAGGCTTATGCCAATAAGTTAGTTTAAGCACACCTTGCATCCCATTTTGCCAATAAGGCTTTTCAAAAGTGGGGTATAAATCTTGTGGTGTGTTTGTCAATTATTCGAAGAGATTGCCATTTTATTGTGTTGATATTCATTATAGAGTACATTAATTTCAAAGGACTTTGGCCCTACTTTGTAGGTTGTATTTTCCTTAGTTGACCATGCCTTTAATAGATCCAAAAATAAAATAAAAACATTTCATTTTTGTCCATCAACATAAAGAAAAAAATGGTTCTTGGTTTATGTGCCTTTCATTACATATGTGCTAAGAGTAAATAAAGTTTTCATGACAAAGCCATTGTATGACACATGCCTTGTTATTTTTGCTATGGAGTACTTAACCAAATTTGCTAAAGTTTGAGCTTTGAAAACTTCCATTAAGGAATGTGTTGTTTGATTCATCTATGAAAGAATCATCATAAGATTTGGAATTGCTTTTGAAATGGTTTCTAATTGTGAGTTTCAAGTCATGAGTGACATTTGTTGGATATTTGGCTATCAAACACTCAATCACCACACCTTATATGCATAGTGCAAATGCGTTGATAAAGCATATGAATAAGACTTTATGTTCAAGGTTGTGAAAAGATGTTTGAGTTAATGTGTGGGTGGGATTGTAAGATCCATCATCTAATGTGGGTATATAGTTCCACCAAGTCCCCAACATGATTTTCACCTTTCAAATTGATATATGGCATTGAAGTTGTGTTGCCAATTAAGTAGAAGCAAGGAGTAAATGAAATGGATGAGATGCAACAATGAGCTTACTAAGCCGTTGAAATTGCCCAAGTTTATCATAAGTAAATGTTTGATAAGAACATGAAGAAACAAGGATTCAAGGTTAATGATCCTATCACAATTTATAATGCTTATCATCATCAAGCACAAAAAACCTCTTATTTAAGTAGTTTGGGCCATATATCATTTAAAAGGTTTTCAATGATTCTGGAACTTGTAAATTCATGAACCTAGATTGAATGCAATGACAGGATTGTGTGAATCATGACAAACTAAAAACCAAATATTAATTGATTTCTTAAATATGGTGATTTTGGGGATAAAATTTGGAATTGATCTAGGAGGAGATGTAATGGCATACATGGTTAAATATGTTGTGACTTGAGATTTGGGCTTGTGACATAAGGCATGAAATTAGGAATGAGTGAAGAAAATGTCTTGGGACTCAACCACACTTTTGCAAGTTTAGGAAAATGCAAAGAAACAAGACCCAAACATTCTTGGGTCCTATGGGAGTCACAAATCTTTGGGACAAAAGTGCAAGTAATAAACATGATTCAAATTAAGCCCCCAATATACTATTGAAAATGTTTCGAAACACAGATATTTAAAACGAGTTTGTACTTTCATGGGGAATTGTAAGTTAAGAGTTATGGGTGAAAGCATAATTAGGTGATTCATTTTTTACATTTTGAAAAGTTTAAAGCATATGTTAGTTAAAGATCATACAATTATAATAATTATCAAATTATAAATCCTATAATTATCCTCTATGCTTTTGGTCATAAATATTGGTAGACCACCATGTACATATCCCTAAACATGTGATTGGTATGTGAAAGTTTGAAGATTTCAACATGCAAGGAAAAAATGGTAAAAAATGATTAGAATTATGACATTTAAAAATTTAAAGGAAATGAATAGTTCTTATATTAGGAAAATTTTAATGTGTTTTATTCTTAAAATTTTCATTTGATGATATCCTTTTTTTAATTGACATTATTATGACATACTTCTTAGGTCCACATTTCTCACTTTGCATAACAAACATAATTTCATTATTACAAATATCCCTTATGAGTCCATTCTTTTCTTAGAACTCATCAATAATTTTTAACATGATGCTCACTAAAGTCTATTATAACATGGATAATTTAAAAAAAGACAATAATAATGTTGAATATGACTTTACATTTTAAATTCATTTGCAATCTAAATAAATTATAATCGTGACAATCCAAACTATCCACTTAATTATGCTTTCACCTTTGTGATTTATTATGGAAAAGTTTTTTTATAAGTTACAACTTTTTTTTTTGAAAACCCTTCAATTATAAAAATCGCTAAAAAACATGCCAAAATCACTTTGTTTTCAAATCTTTTATTTTAATTTTTGATGAAAAATTTCCAATACCTAAAAGCCAATTATGAAAAATATAGAAGAGGTTTTTGAGGAGGAGTCTTTGATAAATTTTACCAATAAATATTGTAATGATGTGAAAGCTCTATTAATCATGTAATCGTTGTGTCTTTAATTTGACCTTGGTATTCCTATTGAAGAAATGTTATGTGAGTCGTGGAGTGTTATTTCTTTCCTCACATTTTGTCTCACCTTTTTGTGTTATACTACCAAAAGAAGATATCCCCTTTTTCCCCTACAAAAGCATGGAATCTTTTTAGAGCTAAAGAATCCATGACCAAAGGGTAATAATTAATAACAATAAGTTTCAAAATCCGAAGAAAAAGTCATGTTATAATAATGATGGTGGTTTTTGGGTGCATTTCATGGGAGTCAATTTTCCATAAGTAACAGAAATTGTGTCATTTGAACATTATGGGCAGAGGAGAGGATTTCTAATAAATATGACCAATTCTCGTCTTCTCAAACCTGCAACTGATTTCCCTAGTTTGAATAGTAGTAAGTTTTACAAAAATATATATATAATTTTTAGTCATGCTGAAATTTTCAAAAAAAAAAAAAAAAAAAAAAAAGAAATTCCTCAAAGAAATTTGGTTGTGAAGTGAAAAAAATGAAGCATCTTGTTTTGGAATATTTTTTAATATTTCACTTTGTAGTCGCAATGGAATCTTCAAAATGGAATAATTATTTGATGAATTATTTGTGAGTTCATCACGATTTTAGGGTTTTAGGGTTTTAAATTAGCTTTTTTTGTGGTTGAACATTTCATTTGATTTTTTTTTTTCATAATTTTATTTATGCAATAGCATCTAGTTACTAGAAGTTCTAACCAATAGAAGTGATTTCATTTTATTTGTGTAAATTTTTGACATTTTATGGTTTAAATTGGTGAGTGTTAGATGATATGTTTGCAATCATGTTTTTCAATTTATTTTTTATTTATCAAGTTTAAAATTTGATTATAAATGCATTCAAAGACTTTAATCATGCTATTTGACACTTTGTAATTTATTTGAATGTCAATTTGCAAGTTGAAGCTCCCACCACCACACAAGAACAAGCAAACATTTTTCAAAAGTTAAAATTTCCCAAACTCAAGTTTAAACATTTTTTTCAAACATTTTATCTAATTACATGGGCCTAATACATATTGTGAATGTTGGTGTAACTTTCCATCATTTAGGCTTACATCCCTTGAACCCAATAGAGCAACCTGGATACTTTTTGTTGTTTTTGGATGCTTATTTAAATTCATTGGGCCTTATAATGCATTCTACATGAGTGAAAGCATCCATTTCTCAAGTTGTTTTTGTTGGATCTACACCAAATGTGAGCATATTAGAACCAAAAAAAAATCATCCCTTATACCCATTGAAGAAAAAGATGGATTTTTTTTGCATTTTCAGCCATCAAATTTTGTTGAATTAAAGATTTTGCAAGACTTCTTGTGTAAGGTTAAATTGTTACATGGACCTATGCAATTTGTTTGAATTTAATTTTGTTAAATTTGATGCATGTTATGGCTTATGTTAATAATATGTGATTTTGGGATTTGTTAATAAATTTTAGTTGCTAAGTGTGCCATGAAATTGGTTTCTTGATTGGTTGTTTTGGTTGGAGCATTTTTCAACTCACTAACACTAAAATAACAAGCTCATTACATTAAAGGCTCATTGGTCAAATGAAATGGTTCAATAGTTTTTGGCATTGTATTTATGACTAATACATCTATTGTGAAAGTGGGAACCTTAACAATGGCCATTGGCATGAGATTGCATCCAACCTCTTGGAGAAGTTTGGGCTAACATTGTTGACATAAGAAAAATTGCAAGAGAAAATATGATTATTAAAAAAAAAAAATGAAAAAAAAATGAGAGGAAGTGGTCAAGACCTTTGGAGAGCACCTCATCCTCTTGGCAATGGTATGAACAATGTGAGATCCTACAATGTTCATTAGCATTGGCACACCATATACAATCTAAAAAACAACATCAAAAGTTAAATGAAAGAGGCATATTAAGGTTCTCAATAGTAATATGAACCCACACCCTAACAAAGTACCCAAGGAACTTGGGACTTTAAGAATTTCTAAAGTAAAATTTTGGGGTAACTTTAAAAGATAAATTTTGGTGCTGATCTTTGATTCATTAATCAAGTGACTAATGATCGGACAAGATTATTTATAAGTTGGTGGTTTAGGGTTTAGGGCTTCAAAAATAAAAATGGACTTGTGCAGCTATTTTTTGGCCATAGCTGCACATGTCCATTTTTTTATTGGTGATCTTTCGCCAAAAAGAGAAATAAAAAATTATAAATTAGAAAATTAAGTGATTTTGAAGGTCAATTTCAATTTCCAGAAGTGAGAGGGGAAAAAAAAAAGGTAAAAGTCATGAGATTTATGTACTTGATTTTGAATGTGTAGCCAAAATATAAAAAACATGATTAAAGAATTTTGAATTTCATTTATCGATTTAAAGCCAGACTTGGCTAAATCTTCCTAGGGATGATTGCCACTTTTATCTGCATCTTCCTATGAATGACAACCACTTTGGATACCCAGAAAATAAAATAAAAATAAAAAATTCCTATAAAAAAAAAGTGCAGAGGAGATTATTTGAATTGCAAACCACTTGCACCAATCATTATGATCGACCAATCAGAAGCAATTATTTTAGAAGCACTCAGAATTCATACATATTTATAATGTGTAGGCTAGAATCCAATTTGACACTATTGAAAGTCTGTACTTCATCTGAAGTAGAGTGTTCAGATCAGTTTACGGCTGCTGCTGCCGGTGGACATGCTCCAAGTATCATGTATGGGTTGGAGGTCAGGGTCAAACCCGAGTGAGTGATTTCAAAACAAGCTTTGTCTGGCACACCTTATATTAGACTAGTAAGTCTATATACCAAGTTGACACTCCGAGGGTAGTGGTCGCAGGTGGTTGGGACAAAATAATTTCTGACAATCTTGACACTGAAAGAGAGAGAGAGAGAGAGAGAGAGAAGTCCCTGCCATCATGCCATACCTCTCTCTCATCTCATCATCATCATGGCAATGTTTCACACCTTGCAAATTAATGTGAGAGAAGAAAAAGCTCCCCACCTAAAAGTGGATGACAATACAATCCAAAAAACGATGATGTCATTCACATTATGTCATCTAATCCATTTCTTTCTGCACAAGAGAGAAAGTTCTCTTGCATTTTTTGCATGTAAAGTTTTTTTCTTATGAAGGAGTTTTGAACAGTAATTAAGTAAGTAATATTGTCCACCATGATGATGATGATGATGATGAGGAGGAGGAGGAGGAGGAGGAGAGCAGCAATGAACCTCAATGACCCAATGTTGGGTGGTTATCAAAAACAGGATCAGACACCTCACGGACGGTTAGTAGGGCAGCTTTTATGATGAGGAGCAATGAATTTCAATGCAGAAATAACTGGAACTTGGGAACCCATTGCAGAGATTGATGATGATTTCCAATTGGAGTTCAACTTACTTCTGAAGAAACTCATCCACCCAAAATTAATGTCGACTTTAACAATTTCTTAAAAGGAGGTTCAGAAGAGGAGGAAGAAGAAGAAGAAGAAGAAGATTATCACCTCTGCACTTCAACTTTGTCTTATGTAATTTTGGTACTAGTTGATCTAATTGGTACTAGTTTCTTTCAAACTACACAACAAAATGCAACTTCATGGAGGGTTGGGAAACAAGCAACATTGGTTCAAACTTCAGACTGGTGTTGATAGCTTCTTTGGTTTAGACTCAAGTTGTTCTTGTGATCAAAACTCAAATTAGCACTCTTTTGGTGGAATTGACTGAAGAAGAACCAAACCAAACTGCAACAAAACTGCTCAAACTGAAACCAAAACTGGACCTGTGACAAACAACTCTTGACACATTTTCAAGTTCTTTAGAGCAACTTTACCCATACCCCCTTTTATTTGGGTCTAAAACCACATACACACAAGGATTTTTATTTTATTATTTGATTTTCTTCTTTTTTTTAATCAGGAAAATGTACTCAATTTATAGTGAATAGGTTTAGGGTTTAACAATAACCTATCTGATAACCTACCTAGATAAACATCCATGTAAATTATCAGATTTTGAAATTTCAATAATTGTGAGTTTAAGGTTTGGCATAGTTATTATGAGTTTGTGTACCTCATTGTGTAGGTTATTTATAGTACATTTTATCATTTCAGCATAAATTAAATTAGTTTTTGTTTTGTCGAACCTTTGAAAAATTATTCATTATTTGTGTTAAAATTTTAATAAATTTAAAAGTTCAACTGTCTCAAGTTTGGAATCGCAAATTTTTTCTTGATAGTGACTTAAAACTGAGGCAATCGAGACACACTAAACTATTCCATAACACTGCTGAAACCCTGTTTATTATTTTGTATAACCATTACCTGCTAAAAATTTCAGGATTAAAAAGATCAAGTGCCAAAATTAAGATTTAAAATTAAATAAATATTCAACAGTTGGTTGCCGAAATGATAAAGGTATTAAAAGTATTGATCAATTATCAAAAAATAAAAAACTCAATCAATGATAAGGTATATACATAACCAGATTGATAACCTTAATGATGATGAGATTTTTTTGGGTTCTCAAATAAATAACTGATCAACAACATTGGTGCTTTAAATTTCAAGCTTGAATTTAAGCTTGAGCTTGGGTTTCTCACTTTGGAAGTAGCAATGAGTCAAGAGTCAAAAAAGTGGGATGATGTTATGCGTCAGGGTCAAAAAAGTGGGTGTGTGAAAAGATGGACAGAGAGGAAGAAGTGTGTAAGTGGGAGAAGGTTGGTTGGGAAAGTACAAGCTGATCACAATAATTTAATAATAATAATAATAATAATAATAATAATAATAATTATTATTATTATTATTATTGCAAAAAGGCATTGGCAGTGTAGTCAGAACTCAGGATACCCAAAAAAAAAAGGCTTGAATGCAAAGCAAAGCCAAGCAAAGCAAAGCATCCATGCATTGGATCACATACAAACAATAGTCAAGGCCAGCAGCAGCAGCAGCAGCACACTCAGTGTGTCTCATTAGCCCCTTTTCTAACAACCCTAATTATAACCCATAGTTAACCCCAAGTCCCCAAAACTTCGCCACCCCAGGTAACTGACTCCTCCTGACCACCATACCATGTGCCAGTAACAATCCAGGTACTATGTAATTGGGTTCAGTGAAAAAAAATTTAAAAGTACACTGGGCTTACAACGGGGACTGAGAAACTTAGTTTACCACAAAAATTGAGCTTCCTCTTGTTTTGCTGTTTCTTTTTCCTGATTGTCCTTCAATCAATCATTGTTGTTATTGCTGCTGTGTGTATTATTACATTAGTAAATAATGAATTTTGGAACCTCGTGCATTTAATCTTGAGTTCTAGCATTTTTATATACTCCTATTTAGTAAAATTTAATTACTTTGCAAACAACAAACAAATAGTGTTCAGAGGTTGAAAGAGGGAGATTGAGATGAAAGAAGGGCTCGAAAGAGGGTCACTTTTCACATATCTCTATTGAACTCTGGAAGTGTTAAATTTATACTCGGAGAATTTGATTTAGTAGTCTCAGGATGGGATATTTACAATGGGTTAGAAGCAACCTAAAAAAAAAACTCAGGATTTCTACCATGGTACTGGCTGATCTGAGTTTGAGTCTCCCCCCCCCTTGAGCTCCCTTTAAGCAGCCTTGAAAGTACTTTTTTTCACTCTTTTTTAGAAATCTCATGCTCTTTATGTCCAAAGAGAGGGTTCTGGTACTGTGTTTTCCTTACTTTACAGAGGGTTCTGGTGTTGTGTTTTCCTTACTTTGCAGATAACTTTAATGTCATTGCACCAAGTGCCAGATTAAGGAATCAAGTGCAACTCTAATCATGGGTAAGTAAAGTGAGCTAGAAGTGTACTAAGGATGGTAGGACTTACAATGAATCAAAGGCAGCTTTATGTTGTTGCAGCATGTGTTGTTGTAGGCAAGCTCCAGAGTTTCACTAGAGTTGTACACTTTGTCACTTCCTGGATTCAATCAACTTTCCATCTGGGTGGGTGAGGGTCAGAGTTTATTTTAAAGAATTTTTTGTGATGTAGGCCAAAGTGGTTTTCATCCACAGGTAGATTTAGCCAAATCTGGTTATAAACCAAATATGAAAATACAAAAATTTCAATTGTCCTTTTATAATTTTGGCTACTTAGGGTTCTGGCATTCCGTAGAAAGTTGTTTCATTTTTTCATTTTTCATTTCACCCTTTTAAAGATAAATTCAAACAAAAAAAAAATTGGAAATAGAAGTGATTTTGGAGGTTCTAAATTGCTAGAAGTGAGGGGGGAGGGGGAAAAAAAAAAGTAAAAAACCACCAGATTTTTCTATTTTTGATTTTCCATGTGTAGCAAATATATATATAAGAGGATGATTAAATATTTTGTATTTCATATCTGGTTGATAGCCAGATTTGGCTAAATCTTCCTTTGGATGATTACCACTTTCATTAAACATCTTCTTCCTACAGATGATGACCACTTTGGCTTTTAATGACAAAAAAATTTGTTTTCCCTAAGAAAAACAATTGTAAGTTCCTAAACCCTAAACCCTAAACCCTAGCTAGGGGTTGATTGAAAAGGGGTGTGCATTTGTGAGTCAAACTGGTGCAGAGCAGATCAGACAAGAGTGTACTATGATGGAAGGAAGGATGCTATATATTCCATGACTGAATTTATGTGTAAAGGTACAATCTACTTGTAAGTTGTGTGTGCTTTCAACTCTTTTCAATTTTGGGAAGAAGAGCTTGCTCATAAACCCCCCTTTCCCCCCCCTTTCCCTTCCACCTCTTCACACAGATTTGCCACACACACATGCAGACCAGCTTTTATTTTATTTTATTTTATTTTATTTTTCTAATTGGCAATTTTTTTGCCAAAAAGAAAAAGTTATAAATTGTATAAATGCTAAAATAAAGTGATTATTTATTGATTTATTTCATATTTTCAATCAGCAGAAAATTTAGAAAGGATGTTTTAAATTTCTTTTGTCTATATATTTTTTAATACCCTTGTTTTTTTTTTTTTTTAAATAAAAAAATTTGACTAAACCTTTGTATAGATGGGATGGATGATTGTTGTCATTTTGGCTATAATTTTGCAAAATTGACACCTCAAAAAATGGCAACACAGACTGCAGCAACAACAGGCAAAGTAATTACTAATAATTACTATCCAGGCATGCATGATGATAGCCTGCACACCAACATGTAAAGTTAATTGTGGGGATGGAAAACACACTCAAATGAATGAATGAATGAATGAATGAATGAATGAATGAGTAAATTTGCTGGCTGCTGATTTAAATGGCTTAATGTTGCCAACAATTTTTACAAGCTACTAATGATGAGTTTACTAACCTTGAACATTGTGGTAGTGTAGCGTGTTGAATAAGGTTTTGGGTAATCATGGTTAGTTAGACTACCACCAGTATGGGCTGCTGCTAGGCTATACTCATCTTAAACCCTAAACCCTACCCACCCACCCACTCCCAACCTCTTTTTGTTTCCTAACCAGACCACAATGTGTCAGAGTGAGTGAGTACCTACACCAAACAAACATTTCTGATGGTGATGAGAAGCTGTGTGTCTGGCTTGATTTTTTTTTGCTTGCTCTAATGCCTTTAGAGCATGCCCAGTGGTAGCAATAAAGTGAAGTAGCTTGTCCAGAGTACATTTTGGATGAAGTATTACAGTCAAATACTATAGTATCTCGGTGGGTTCAGCACAAATTAAATTATTTTTTATTTATTTTTGAAAATTTCAAAAAAATTAGCTTATTATGCTGAATAATTCAAAATTTATGATCAGATTCAAACCTTGGCCCCTCTCCAACATAGTGCAAGTTCGTGAGGACAGTGCAACCAGGAAGACAACTAAAAACCTTTTGGTATTGGAAATAGTTTTATTATATTTAATTTGTACCTATCAAAATATTTCAAAATCAAAACTAAGCTCTCGAATTAAAATTTTCAAAATATATTAATTGTTTTGCGAGTTATTGCTGAAGCCACCAAGAGACTATGGTCTAAGTGTAAAATTTTGTTGGGCTAGGACATATGCCCTACAATACACCCAAATAAAAGGACATAATGGCTTTGTATTGGCCAACCATTGTGATTGTCCCAAGTGAGAAAGTTTAAATAACCGATCACTTTAAATGATCACTTTTTTTCAGGTTCATGGGTGGGGATGGAAGGAATTAAGATTTCATGTTTTGCAAAAAGAACATTATTTAATTATTTTGCACATTGTTCTAGTATCCCAAGTCAAATTCAAACCTAGCACCTTTTACTTGAGAAAGAAAGTAACAACCATTAGCATACATTCAACAATTAATAAATTTTTTTTTAAATTTTTTTTCTTAGGAAATAGTTTATTACTTAAGTATGTAAATAAGCACTTTTTTTGTTCTTTAATCAAAAATTGAAAAGCATATAATGAAAGTTGGAGATTGATTAGTTAGCTTGTGGAATGGAGGTGAAGATGTTATAGGGTCAAAATAGTCAAACCCTATAACAAAAATTAGGTGATTGAACATTGTTGATCACAAAAATGTGTTGAACAATTTTCATTAAGGGGTGTTTAGTGTTTTCCCGGATAGAGGATCAAATGGGGGCCACAATTGTACATGTTCTTTATAGTTGAATTGATGGTCATAGAGCCAAACCAAAATGTTTTTGCCAAAGAAGCTTTAAATGTCAAAAGGTTATGCACATTAAAATATCTCCATTGGCAACACCAAAATGGATTGTACATAATATTTTGGATGAAATATATTACAACTTTAAAATAATTTGAAATGGAATTTGGTTTCATAATTATGGATAAGATACATGATTTTATTGAAAAAATATATAACCTATAATTTATTTCAATGTAAATAAGATGCTTGTAATTCGTTTTGAAAATTAAAAAAATATATCTAGTGCATTTTAATATATATTTAAAATATATTGTTACTCCATTTTTAAAAACCCTTTTATTTCAAGTGTTTTCTAAAATATAAGAGTGGCTTCCCCAAGAATTAAAGAAATGTTCATATTACAATCAAAATCCATTGAATTCCATAATGTCTTCTCTATTTTCTACTATCACAAGATTCACAAAATTTCTTTTCTGAATTCAACAACAATAACAATTACAAATAATTAACAACAATCTACAATTTTGAATTGCTCGACAAGCCCTTTAACTTTGTTAAGTTCTTCTTTTAATTGTCTAATTATTTATCATACCAACTTGCTTAATTGACTTGTCAAACTGGTTTATTATAGTCAACCTATTTATCAAATTGACTTGTTTTTCATCAATTTTCCATATTAATTGTTTTGCTAATTATGTCAATTTGCTACAATATGTTGATTTGTTATATTGTTTTGTTGTTTTGCCACTATCACTACATCTCTCCTTTAAATTAAATATGAACATTCTTTAAATCTAGTATTTTTTTTCATAACATTATCTCCCATTCAACTATTGTAGTGTTGCCACACAACATATAAGTTCCCATACATCAACTTCTCAATTCTTGGCTCAATGACTACTTGATATGGTGTGCAAATATAGTTCGACAGGAATCAAGGAATCTCCTATTTCACTATTTGAAGAACCTACATCTTCCTCCTTGTCAAGACTGGGGTGAAAGCACAAATAGGGGGATTGTTTGGATTGTCACGTTTATAATTTATTCTAGATTACATAAAAATGTAAAATTTAAATCCATATTCAAAATTAACATCATCAAATTGTAATTACTCATGTTGTCATAGACTTTAATGGGAATGATCATAAAAAAATTGGATGAATTCTAAAGAGATTACGAATTCATAATAGACTTTTGAAATGAAAGCATTATGTTTGTCACACATAGAAAATGAAAAATGTGACTTAAAAAATATGTCAAAGTAGTTTCAAAAAAAAAAATTAAAAAAAATCATCACATGAAAAATTTATTAGTGAAGTGCATTGAAACTTTCCTAATATATATATTTTAATTTTTAAAAAATTTCAATGACATGATTGTTATAAATTTTATCATTGAAAGTCCATTTCACCTTAAATTTTTTAATCATTTGCATACATTTTTTGATCAATCACATGTTTAAGGATATTCATAAGTTGACTTATTAATATTTATGATTAAAAGCATAGGGGATAATTATAAGATTTATGGTTTGATAATTGTTAAAACTCCATAAAAATCATTAGTGTTAGATTATAGACTCTCAAATGCCACTTTTGAGACACCTAACCATGCTTCCGCCCATTGGCTCTCCTTGCAAATAGTTGTTTGTGTGTTTTTTTCAAAGGATGTGGTAAACATTGTTAATAGTGTATTAATTTGCCAATTGGGGGTCATTTTGCCATCTTTCTTCGGGGGGGGACACTAATAAAAAAAAAGTAGAAAATATGTGAGTAAAAATGTAGGGTGCAAGATATTGGTTATTGGGTAAAAATTATAAGTTAATTATTTCAAAAATAGGGTACATTTTATTCAAATAATCAATTTAATTATAATATAAGGTATGTAATAATCTGAAATAATGAATTATAATTAATATAGGGTAGTTTTAATATGTATATATTACAAAATTAAATAATAATACGGTGATAAAAATAGGTTGGACAATTATCTAAAACCCCCCTAAAAATGGTCATTTGACGCACGTAGATGCCAAACTTTACATGAAATGTACCCCTTGGGCATCTTTTTCACCAAATGCTATGTGCATAAGATAACCGCTTGCAATAGAAATGGGTTTAAACCCAAATGTGATTCTACTTGAAACTCGGTAAACTCTTCACTCATTCTCCATTTAATTACTTCCATCACTTGATTTCCCAAATTTGTCACACTCCAACCTATAGTAGTACCTGAAAACATAGATACTTAAACAACCCATTTCAAACTTTAATGCTTCATAGCAACCATGTTTATTGTATTTAATGATGTATGCCAAATATTCCCTTTGCTAGTTCTAGATCTTCCATTTTCCACATGGCCAAGAATTGTTTCTCGATAATGTGTACGCCTATTATTGGTGGTGCCACTCCTATTTTAAAACATACTTGTAAGCAATGTAATAAATAATATACCTCATGATTTGACAATAATGAAAATACATATTCCATTTCCACCATCATATGCACTATGTCACTTCAAAACTATGGTTTGATGTTGACTTGTTTTATTAGAGTAAGGGAACCTACTTGACATGCAATTATTCCATAAACAAGTTTCAAACTCTGTCTCCATCCATTGAATTTCCATGCCTATTGCTATGTCTTTAGTTGGCACTCCAATAGCTTGTAATTCACAAGTTGCAACTTCCATGTTGTTTTCCTTTGAATTGTTAGTTGCTCCTTTTACCTTTGGTTCTTTGTTCCTTATTAACTTTCCCATTGCTATTCCTTCATTGTCACTTTCTAAAACAATAATAGGTCCTATCCTTACTTCAAATTGATATGCCCCTTTTTCTTCATTAGTTGGGATGACCTTTTTAAGTTTCACAGCTACCTTTTCATTAATTTGTGCCACCATTATGGTGTCCACATCCTTTGCCTCATCTTCCTTGCTTCGTTCATCACATTCCAATTGTTGAGTTTATAGGTTAGTTACATCCAATGCATTGACATACCCTTTAGTGTGCTTGAAATGCCACCACTTTAGTTTTCCTTGAGTTTCTTCCAACATTGCATTAAGGTTTACAAATAACTATCTAGCAAATTGATCATAATGAATCATATTGGCTTGGTTCTCTATGGTAATCTTTTCCTAATCAATAGTTATATGCAAAATTTTGGAAGGAAAAATCTTTTACAACTTGACCTTCACGGCTTATAATTTCTTTCATAATCCCTATTCCTTTGTTATGGCCATCACCTTTTGGTCATTGTTATGAGTTTCATGAACTCATTCTAGTGCAATAAGTTGTTTTTCTTGAGTTTGCAAAGAATCTTCAAACCCTTTGAACGTTTGACATGATGTTTTTTTTTCATTTTTGAATGTTTTAATTTCATGATTCCTTTGTGTTATTTCAATGTTTGCCTTTGTAATGATTTCTTGATGACATTTTTGAGTCTCCTTCTCTATTTCCATCAAAGTTTTGGCATCATCATGAACATTCTTCTAGAGTTCTTCATGATGTTTTCCTTCTCAACAATCTTCTATTGTAATTCCATGATTTTTTTCTCTATTGACCTTAATACTTTTTTATTATTTTGATTAAGAAATAATTGACTCTATGCTAAACTTACTTCAACTTATGAACACTTAACCTCTAGGTTAAATATGGTACTTGCTATTATACCTTCTCCTATGACTAAATTTGTGTAACCAACTCTAATGTAATGATGTCCCAATCTTTTTATATTGCTTTTCAAATTCAACTCTCTCAACTCCATTTGCCATTTTGTCTTGGGCTTCCCCCAATTGTTTAATAAGACACAAATTATTGTTCTTTAGTTCTTCAATTTATACAACTAGTGCAACAATAAAGAATAATAACTTTTACAACTAATGCCCCAAACCTTAAACCCACAACATTTTGAACAAGTGCAACTTGATTCCCATTTTTTTCTAAACAAATAGTTGTAATGTTTCACACAACTTCTAGGTTTGGTTTCACTTATATTCCCCCCCTTGAGGTGAAAATATCTACAACTCTTCAAGAATTGAAATTGATATTGTTATTATTTATTTTTTTTGTTCTACTAGCATCACAACATTGACATCTATGACAATTGTTCCATCATGCAATACTACAAAAACATGTGTTAATTTGTGGGTTAATGTTGAGGTGACAACATTTTAGTTGAAAACAACATACATTTTAGTCGACGCAACATTTCAACTATAAAATGCTGATTAGACCTAGTTGACTTCATGTTGGTAAGTCAATGGATGAACTTCATCCACTTACATGTCATGCCATTTTGGGGTGTGGAATTGGATTTATGATTATATTTCAACTATATTACAACCAATGTAATGTTGGCATGTGTCATGTCATTGAGGAAGGGCATGGAATTTTATATTTTGATTATTATTCAATTATATTATAACCAATGGAACATTTACACGTGTCACATGGGCATTCGTGGTCCACCATCAAACTAAATTATTTGATGTGTGCCATGTGGACACTTATGTTACACACTTGCATGACACATGGCATTGTGTTGTTTGTAGGTCATCCAACATATGTGAAGTTGAGCCAAAGTAAAGATATCAACTATACAGTAGTTGAAAGCAAGTTGAAAATAGGTTGAAAATATGTTGAAAATAAGTCAAAATTTATGTAAATTAGCTGAAATGTAGTTGAAATTACGAGTCTACAAAAATTATAGTCACAATTGTACGACTATTAAAGTTAGAATATGGGGATAAGACACTTAGCTAAAATTAACTAAAGAAAATTAAACCATAATAAAAGTATAATCTACCTATACATTATCAACTAAGAATGCAAAACCTATTATAATTTGAAAATTATGCAAGGAAACATTGTTCACATGTAAGAAATGGTCCCATTTACATCTCGAAGATGCTAATGTTATTAATCAAACATTTATTGAAACAATGAAATGACTCTCCTATAAAGTGATTGTCTTATGTTTATGCACTAATGGTGTTAACTCGTTGTTGGCATGTTTAATTGGATTGCTATTTTGTTGGACCACGTCTTTTGATTTGTTCATAATTGCACCCTGCATTTTTGAATTAAAAAAAATGAAAGTTGTTAAAAATGAGAAAATTAAATAGGAATTTAAGTTATAATGCATCAAAAAAAAGATTGTGCATTAGTCGCACACATTAAAGATCAATAAAAATTCATCATTTATTATTCAAGAATATGAAAGTTTGACAAAGAAAAAATAGTTTGAAATTTGGAAAAATTAGAACAAAATAACGAATCGAAATGGCACACATCATGGGCTTACCTTATACATAGTCAACAAACATAGTTGAAACCTAATTGACTATAGTTGAACCCAATCAAAGTATAAGAAAAAATATATAGTTGAAACTTAGTTGAAAGTAGTTCACTAAAACAAACATAATAAAAATCTTACTTGCATTCATGGTTGAAAAGGTTCATAAGTTTAGTTCTCATTGCCCAAGTGTTTGTTTTGGAATTGAAAAAGAAGAAAAACCAATGAAAGTTGAAGAAAAAGACTTTCATACTTACAAAACATGTTTTTATTTTTTCTTCTATTTGGACCCCTCCTACTTTCAAAGCTCATAACTTTCTCATTTCTTCTTCATTTTAAATGATTTAAAATGTTATACGGGCACCACTTTAAGTTCTACAAATAATCTTGGAACTATGATAACAACAAAACAACATAAAAGGAAGTTTTTGGGTGTTCAAGAACTGGGTCTGGTTTGCTATTTTGAGATCTTGACCCTCCTACTTTGGGGGGCCATAACTTTCTCATTTCTAATCCATTTTTGAGATTTTTAATGCCTCAGATGCACCAAGAGGAGGGGTTCAACATTTGCATGGACAAAAGAGCCCTCCCCTTGGATCTGGACTGCCCTAAGTGCTTAAGTTTACTAAAACTAGTTTAATTACCTTAATGAAAGTTGAATGAAAAACCAATAAGAGTTCAAAACAAAGCTTAGTTAAAAATAATTTAACTAAAGGTAACATGGTGGAGAAATAAAAGAAGAAATGTCTTGGTAAAGGAAAAAAAAAAATTTTAAGGAAAAAAGTTTTTAAGCACTTGCAATTATAAGAGGCATGTGTGGTGGTTGCTTCCAAATTCCATAATTAGCTTGTCTCCTCATGTTATTCATGTTCACTTGCCTTCACACCATATGACCTTAATGTGCTTAATAATGTTTTTAAAAAAGTGCAATGAAAAGAAGAAAAAAAAGCTTGAAGATGATTTTTTTTATTATAAATAATTTAATAATAAATCATTAGTCTAGGTGCTATAATACATTTGGCACTAAATTGCAAACAAAAAAACTATATTACAGACACCATGTAAAATCTACAATGACCCAAGTTCAACTTTCGGCCCAAATGTAATGCAAATTCTTTAAAAAAATAAGAAAATTGTGTAAGATATGGAAAAAGAGGAGCCTTGTGATGGGTAACTATCACATACGGTTCCAGTGGGGGGGAGGAACTACAAACCCTAAAATGAAAAACTTAAAATTCTTCACATGTAAAAGGCATGATGCATTCACTTGAAAAAATCCATGAATTGATATTAAGCTACATGATTTAAAATTCTAAACACAAGTTGGGCCTAAAGGAAAGAAAGATAAAACAAAACAAACTGTAAAAAAGGAGAAAAAAATCAAATTAGAACAAAAAGAAAGCTCAAAATGAACGATAATGTTATATAAAGATAGTCTCTTTTGTCCATGGATGGATGAAATATGTGGTTATAATTGGGATGTCAACTAACTTTCAACTATGCAAATTAACATCGTTTCAAGTAGTTTTCAACTATAATTAAAAATTTGAATTTCTTGCAAACACATTGCCACCATTATTATATGTCATTCCATCCATTCATCCATATAATTTGGCACATTAAATCATTCATTCATTCATTCATACTATATGCCACATTAAATCCATTGATTCATAATTAATTATGGCATTATATATATTATATGATATTTAATGGCATAAATGAATGACATTTTATGATATAATTTAAAACATTATAAATGGTATAATTTTAATTTTGTGGCATTTTAATGAATATATAAAATGACATAAAATTATATTCCAATTATTTTATACCACAAAATTGAACCCTTGCTAAATTAAAATAACTTGCCTAACTTAGTTAACTATCCTAGCCTAGGTCTAATTAGTTTTTTTACCTAACTTAAAACCTATGTAGACTTAGGTAGGTAGTAATAGGTTAAGTATAGGTAGGTTGTGAATTGTGACACCATGATTAAATAAAAATCAAGTCGGTACTTACCTAAAAGCCTTGCCTAGTTACCTAGTTACTTAATACCTATCTACCTATACCTAACTAATTTAAGTAACTTATTTACCTACATTTGAACTAACATATCTACCTATTACTTACCTAGGGACCTCCTATAGGTAGGTAGGTAGGTGGGTACTTATTACATATAAGGTAGTTATAGGCAGGTGATAATTGTAGGTTAAATATATTTAAATTATAACATACGTGATTTAAAATAGGGTGTAGGTTATGTAGGTCAATAGTCTATAGGTACTTAGGGAGGTAGGTATGTAATATGTAGGTATAAGTTACAATAGTAAGTAGGTAACTATATGTAGGGTGTAAGTAATGATAAGTAGGTGGGTGGGTAGGTAATATGTAGGTAGGGTATAGGTAATGATAATTAAAGTTGAAATACAATTGAAAATGCATGCACTATTTCATCCATCAATATCTTTTTTTCATCCATTAAAAAATAAGGTCCACCAAAATAGTCAAGCAATTGACTTGACGTGGCATAATGTCATGGCAAAGTGAAATTCTCAACTACTCCTCAATTGGGTCATATTTTATTTAAAAAGATATTTTGATGATCACTAACCATTAGTGGTCAATGCTGTATACTTACAAAATTAGTTGACATGTCAACTCATTTGAAATGCCATCCCATCCACGTGGAATTTTTTAAAATAAATATTATTGTGTAATTAAAACAAAGTTGGGGATGACGCATAGTCAAAAATGGGTTGGTTAGAAAATGCCCTTTTTTCTCCTAGTGAACTTCCTTTCTTGTTTTCTCTTCTTCTATTGTATCAACTTCTCTTGCTAATTTGTCATTACTCATCAACATGTCAATTCTTGCCATTTTGACATGTTTAGTTGAGACATTTTCCTTCATAATCATTTCAACATTATTATTAAAAAACTTTGCACCTCATGGACAATTTGGGCTTGAGATCTTGAAAATAACAATTAACATGTTACAAATAAAATTTCTTGAAGGTTCTTATATTGTTTCAAAATATACATTATTTAATTCCTTCTAATTATAAAAGAAAATTGTAAGGGGTTTTATAAGGCCTTCCTTAAAATTTGGATCCATAGATTGTCCTTCCACTCATGATGGCACATTTATTTTGCAAGCAACCCCCCCCCCCATTTAGTGAATGTAGCCTATAAATAACAAGTCATTCAATTTATCCCAATTTGCTTGTGTTCGGTGTAATAAGACATCATGCATGTAATTTGAATTTGTGATAAAGAAAGAGAATGTGTGTGTGTGTTTTGAAGGGTTGAATGAGACCTCTGTTAGCAAAAGTCTTTTGGATGATTAAGTCCTAACCAAATGAAATGGGGTGAAATTGCCCTAATGAATAATTTACTATGTTGATGGATGTATTGGCAAAAAACGCCAATAGAGGGGATTGTTGGTGATCATAAACTTTAGAGGAGTTGCATTTTCTTTTTTAATGTCTTTGTTATTTTCTTGTGTTTTTGTTGATTGTAGGTTTTGGAGTTTGGTGTGTTGTTCTTCATAGAATGCTAATGCCTAAATCAAAAGTTGGTGGTGGAGCATTGCTTTTTAGATTTTTTTTGGTTGTGATGAAGATGTAAAGTTGTAGAATGGAAGACAAATGTGCTTGGTGGGGAGAGGAGATAAATACCTAACGACAACCAAAGTTAAGCACTCTAGTTTTTTGGACTTAGATTCATTAATAAAAATCTTCAAATATATGATTGAGTTTATGACTAATATTATAGTCATAAAGGACAAAAATGACTAATAGCCCTAAAGTCATTATGGACAAGTCGTTTAGGACAATAGTCATTTAGAACATATGTGAATACATTAATGATAGTTTAGTCATTTTTTAATTATTTTTTATTATTACAAATTGGACCCAAAAACTTCGGAAACATTATTTTTTGAATTTATAATATTTATTATTATAGATTTATTATATATAATATAAATAATAAGATGTATATTTATTTCAATTATTTTTAATCTTATCAATCATTGACATGTGTCATCACCTAAATTAGATTTAAAACATATTTTAAGTGGGTGAGTAGACCACCTAATTTAGGTAGTCTAAATAGGTATGAAATACTTAGTCAATACTTAGTCCAATGTTGACCACAACACATGTCATTTGTGAAGTTTGATCCTTGGAATCCAAGGATGGAGTTCAACTCCTTTACCATCAAACCACCTCACTTCATTTAAACATTACATAGAACTTCAAATATAATAAATGGTTTTTTATTGATAATTTGTCCAAATGAAAAAATTGAACATTTATTCTTAAATTTCCTTCAATAATGTATACTATATATATTTATTTAAATATGTTAATTTAGCTCAAATGGAAATTATTTGACTTTTGTTATTGAATAACACTTCAATGACCATACTTTTGAAAAATTAAATTCAAACACATGATTTGTAAATAAAAAACCTTTATGGTTAACACATGAATAAAAAAAAAAAAACTTCATATTTCAAACCTTCATTTGGCTTAGAAATTTATATTACAATTTTTCTTTTAATATATCATAATTTTACTAATAATTTTTAATTTACACGTATGAATCCATGTAATTTATCCACATAAAATATTTATTAATGGATCATAAATCAATTATATATATCTAATGTTTTTATATAAAAATATTAACTAATTTTCTGAAATTATAATTTTTATTCACTTTTACACATGTAAAATACATTTAGTTGCTTTTATAGATATATTATATAAATTTTCATTTAAATTTATGATACAAGTTTAATGTACAAATAAATTATATATTTTTCACATCTTACACTTCTATTTTATTTTAAAATTGAGATATAAAAAAATATTTATAATATATCATACTTCTATGATTAAAATTTATTTCAATGTATAATATTAGATTTAGTCACACCTAAATACTTAAAATGGATTATATATAAAGTATGTTTTTAAAAAATGTAATAAAACTTTTTATATATTACCTATATGTATAATATTAATCAAAATAAGTTCCTTACGTGTTGTAGTTGATTATGTCCATTTGTACCCATATTAAATTACTAATATTCATTTTTGAATCATTATAAAATAATTGTATGAACACCTAGGATAGTACATCATTTAAGGTTAATGATTATATATTTATACAAGGTGCCACCTTATCCATGTAGCAATAATTATTTAGTGATATATAAGTCATTTTATAAGTCTCCAAAGTTTAGAACATAAGTGGGACCCATTTTCCAATGATACAGGATATTATTTAATTAACTAAATATTAAAAACTGCCACAACATCATGACAATATTTTTCATGTCATTTGAAGTAGTCGAAATCTAATCATAAATTAGGTCTATATATTTCATTACTTGAAAAAATGACAGCTAGATAATCCACGTCAATGTTTTATTTTTTAACACACTTGAAAACTATAATGAATGAAATATGGTCGATGGAAAATGGATGGAATATGTCTATTTTGTACGTTTTCATCCATCAATCAAATAAATGATTAATCTATTATTCATACTTATTCCATATAGATGATGAAGTTGTAATAGATGATTGTGGTCATTGAGAGAGTCATTTAGGACAATTAATAATTGTTTCCTTGGTTGCAAAGGACAAAATTTTCTACTAATGATTCATCTCAATTTGGTTTTGTTGTTTAAAAGCTTTTAGGAGGAATGCTTGAAGCTTGTGATTTGAACTAGGCTGCTCCTGTTTACTTTAGGATTTTCGCTATGTTGAAACTGGTGAACAATAGGAGTCAAGGTGTTAGTAATGTTTTTAAGACAAAAGTGATGAGAGGCTCAAGGGGGTTGTTTGGACAAGCTTTAATGGGGTTCCTACTCAAGTTTAATGTGCTTGAGAATTTTGTTGGGAAATGGGGAAAACTGAATACTTGAATTTTGGGAGTTTCGAGTAAGTTCCATATAATATGAAGTTCTTGGGAAAATCTGAAAAAACCACTATAAATACTGTTTGTTCATATCTTTATCATCTTTGAACCAATATCCAATAGAAGAAAAAGACTTATTTTTTATTGGTTTTTGTAACTAAATTGTAGTTGCAAGCAACATTTGTGACTAAAATCCCCTTGGTCGCCTTAGACAAGTTGCATGTGATATTAGTCGCAAATGACAAAGGTATTAGATGACCAAAACAATAAACAAATACAAGTTCATATTTTTGATTCCATTGTATACATATTGTCACATACGATTAAAATGCGACTACTTTGGTCACTATTGAAGGCAAATGACGTGTTCCCACATGTTTCAATATGTAATTATTTAAAATAAATAATATTATTATTTTGAAATAATCTAGGACGTTCAATTCACATGCTTGAATGACTTATATTATGACATGTGGTCCAATGTAAATATGCCATGTGGCATTTAAAAATGAATTTAATACAAAATACTTACATTAAGTTGGTAGGTACTTAGGTAGGTACATAAATAGGTGCCTACAAATTTAAGCTAAATACCTACTTACTTATTTAAGTAAAAAAAGTAGGTAGGTAGGTCTTACCTTTTTAGGTTAAATACCTAGGTAGGTACTTAGATAGGTAGTTACATAAGTCAACCTAGGTGGGTAGGTCAAACTAAACACCTATTTAATTAGGTGAATAAGTAGGTTAAAGAGGTATGTAGTTTGAAATTATGCATAATTTTTCTTTTTGTTTTGGGTTAAGCCTTTTGAATGGTTCATCCCATGTGCATTCATTTTCTAATGTGAAATTGGACAACCACAGTCCTTGTTTATACAATGTTCAAACAAAAAATGGAGAACAAACAATATGGGATAAGTTTTGAAGTTGCAACTTCCTCACAAACTAAGTTGTAATTTCAAAACTTTCCTCGTGCCTTTTTTTCTTAGTTTTTAAATTTCTCCACAATTCAAGTACACGGTTCATTAAATAATTAAATAATCGTTTAATTAATACTGATTAAATTTAACATATAATTAAAACATAAACTATACACTACCAATATTAAGTATTAATTATCAACTATTTAAATAATTAATAAAATTTTAATATTTAACTAACTAGCTATCTAGTTACTCACAACTTGTCAATACATAACTCATTGATAAATAAATAATTTAAATATTTACAAATATTTCCTTATTTTTAAAAATCTGGTTGAATTATAAATAATGTATTTAATGTAAAAATAACTTAATGATAATACTTTAAAATAACTATATAAATATTTGTTTTAAAATTAAAAATAATGAATTTATAATTTCTATTAGAAAATGAATTCGTTATTACTATATAATTACATTTATCATTTAAAAAAATCTTATCAATCAAGTAAATGTTTTTGTCCATTGGTTTAATAACTATAAATACAATATTATGCTGAACATATATTAATAGTTTTTCATTACTGTAATATTACTATAAAAGTATTTATCATAGATAAGTAATTACAGAATATTTTTATTTTAAAAATTATTATATAATAATTCCAGCAATTTATAATCATTACAATAATTATTTTTGACTACATTATAAATTTTCCTAAATTTTAATTCAGATTTAAAGTTATAAATTACAGATTGTGGATAATTATGTTCTATTAGAAAATAGTTATGAAATTAAATATATTTAATTCTTGCCTGAAATAATTACAATGATTTTAAAGTAATGTAACATTAATTACAGGAATTGATTTATTTTATTGTAATAATATAAATTATATAGTGTAAAAAATTATGTTTTAATAATAACTATTTAGTATAACTTATAATTAATAAATATAATCATTTGTAATTATTTCTAAAAGTGATATATTATGATTAAGTAGTTACAAAAAATGAATATTTTAATTTGTTATATGAAAATCGATGTAGTTATGGTCACAACATTAATTATTTTAAATAAATTTTGATTAGTCTAGAAGCTTAAATAAGAATTAAATTTGTAAATTATAAATTAATTATTCAAGTATTGTAATTCTAATTTACAAATAAATTAAATAATTACAATGATTTCATGTCACTATAGAATAATAATTATTAATATAAAATTTTATGTTTTTATAAGTAATTAACTGTAAATAAGTAAATAATGAGTAATACATACAATTATTTTAGTGTATCTTTGTTTTTAAATACAGTAATTACAACAACTTGGCTCATCATTTTAAGATTATTATAAAATTTTGAAATAAAAATCTTAACTAGGGGACATAACTTCTCAATTATGATAGAAAATTATGAAATCATAAGTTTTGTAAATACAATAGTTATTTTTTATGATTGGGAATTATCATTTTTAATTAATATAAAAATTAATGTTGTAATATTATTTATTCATTTTACATAAGTACTAATAAATAATAAGTAACATAATTTATTATAAATATTTTAAAGTTGCAGTAAAATTATTCTAAAGTTTTATGATGTAATAACAATTATATATTGTAAGTACATAATTAAATATTCTAGTATATTGGAATGTAATTCTTACAATTATAAAAATTATATTAATTCATTTAGTTATAGTGGCAATATTTAAAATTTAAAATTTAAAATTATGAATAATTAAGCTGAATTATAAATTATGTTTGTATTATAATTAATGTACAAGTAACATAATTATTATGATTTTATAATAATTATATGTTAATTAGAATAATTTAATTGTTAGTAAAAGTATAAAAATATTTAATATAATATTCTATGTTTGAATTTATTTAATTTATTTGAAATTATAAGTAATTTAATGTAATGAAATTAATATATTTAAAATAATCATATCAATGATTTTAATTACAATAAAAATATTATGAATATTAAGTTAATCATAAATCAAATTATTATTATAATTGATGTATATAAACTTATGTTGATTGTGATTAAACACCAATTTGCTTGTGATTAATGGGACTTTAGATGGTTACTCTTGGATGATAAATCCAACCCATATATAGATGTAATGCAATTTAGTCGTAAATTAATTGCAAGTTAGTTATAGGTATCTTCTCACGCCTTTGTTATTCTTTAGGAGGGGTTGATGTTATCATGATGTCACATTAGTCGCAAAGGGAAAAAAATTAGTTATAAAAATCAAATAGTCACAAGTAGTTGTAAATGCGTTGGTCACATATTTACCTTTTTCTTTTAATGATCTCTACTGATATTATGGGTAGATTATGTGCAAAACTTATTTGTTGTCGAAATATTCCAATAAAAGGCCATGAAAGTCCACAAGGAGAGAAAATCTAGAGCAAGCTGATTTGTCAAAGTGTAGGTGCAAGAATGAGTGGACCAATGGCTTACAAGAAATTACTACTTTTAAAATCCAAAACAAGGGTATTTTTTGTGGGTTGGAGTGAATTACAAAGGTTTTCCATTGGTTCCTTGGGAATGTTTTCCATTTAATCTAAAGCCCATTTAGAGCTCCCTTTTCTTAACACATGTGCACAAGAATAATCCAAAACTTTTATAAAAGAAAATTTTATGGACTTTTGAAAAAACCCTATTTTTTTAGCATGTTTAAAAGTTCATAGGCAAATCTTACAAATGCCATCATGTAAAATTTTTCAAACTTAGTTTTTTTAATATATTATCTAACAAAAAACGAGTCCCTATTCAACAGATCATAAACGATTAGACCATTTCAAAGTCCATATAAAAAATTGTTGTCAAACCTACAATCCATAATGTTTGACTTTGAAAGTCCATATCTCTTGTGTTTTTCTTGATTATGGAAATTAAATAAATGGAATAAATACATATTCAAGTTGGTATCCTTAAACTAAGTCCCTATAGAAAAACATTTCCTATCAAATATAATGGTCATTAGAATGACAAGCATTCTACATAATTTTTCAAAAAGTCCAAAAATTGGTCCACTCATTCTTGCACCCACCCCAAAGTCCATAGAATTATTCTGTCACTAAGTTCTAAACAAATGCAATGTTGCCACACTAGTTGTGTGTTTTCAAGGTTTGCTATATTGATGCATTTATTTATTACTCTACTATGATCAATGTGCATACAAACTTGTGTGTACCTTTTTGGTGATTGGGCATTATATATTTCATGATGAGCCTTGGGGCCCAAACGAGTGTTGCAAATTATGGTATGTATATGATATCATGATATGATTTCACTATGAACCCATCAAGAATGGAAATAAAAATATGTATATTGTGATTTTAATCTGAAAAATCAATTTCACATACACACCACAATTCTAATCTAACAATCAAAAGTTCTCATTTGTGGCTTTGGAGCTTGAGTTTTTTTAATTAAAAAAAAAACCCTTCATATAGGCAAAATTTGTCAACATGACTCATTGGGAATGATGACAAATTGCATAGTCACCCAAGCAAAATGGTGATTTGACAACCTAGATTGTAGTAGTCCTTGTTTTTTTCCAATAATTTTTGTTGTTGTTGTTTTCTCAACAATAAAATTCAAAAAAAGTTGGAATATATTTTTCCCTATTGTAAATTCACTAACTTGGCAAAAAAAAATCAGAAATTTTGTGAAATTTTTTATATCCCAAAAATGAAGGAAAAAAAAAAAAACCCCATAATTATTGAATTTTCCACAGACAAATTTACAATAACTAAATTGAATTTTACTTTTCTTTGGGGAAAAAGTGGGAAGGATGGGAGAAGGTCGGGAGGATAACATACTTGAGAGGATAACATA
>Ga0209611_10002865_pt1 | contig 30207 bp, 26 predicted proteins | sample S1TSphgellanicum_3_FD_187693 | JGI IMG/M metagenome (GOLD analysis project Ga0209611, IMG submission 187693) | Host-associated microbial communities from peat moss isolated from Minnesota, USA - S1T2_Fc - Sphagnum magellanicum MG (SPAdes) (version 2) | ecosystem: Host-associated > Plants > Peat...
ATGTGCTGATGATCATGTAGGTGACAGGCAAGGCTGTGATGTTAGATGAGATAATCAATTATGTACAATCCCTTCGTCGACAAGTTGAGGTAATATGCAAGAGCATTCATAATTCAACTAAACTTTGATTTGATGATCTTGTTTTCGTAGCTTGCAAAATCCACAATTTTGGATGTTTAAAGTAAGGAATTTCGAGTGCTCTCTCTGAACTCAGCGCTAAACCTTGTGATAATTCAGTGGTGGAAATTATAGGAAGAAACAAATTCAACCTGGTGTCTTTAAAGAATTTTGTCCAATTCTTAGAGAATGGGGACTTGAACCATTGTGCACAAATTAATTCTGTACTGCAAAATTGCACGTGTAGGATTCACAATCTCCTTTTACAAATTTGGTGGGAGGATTTGTGGTTCAAAACATTTGGATTCACAATCTCATTTTAGAAAATTGAGTGGAAGGGGTGGGGGGGTGGTGCATGGCTCAAATCCTTGGATGCAACTAACTAATATCTTTCTTTTGCTCTCTTTGTTTGTTGGTTCCAGTTTTTGTCAATGAAGCTTGCTTCTGTAAACTCTCAACTAGACTTCAACCTGGATAGTATTATCAACAAAGAGGTACATAGCTTCACACCGTTTCTGTTCTAGATATTAGATTCTGGGAGCCATTGAATCCTTGCATACTATACACATATATGTATGCAACTCATGCAAAGAAAGTCACTGGGTTCGATGTAATTGTGATTGTTCTTTTGGATCTCATTCCGAAATTTTCCTCCTCTGGATTCACATGAGAGAGTATGTATTAGGTAATGGCCATTGGGAGGACATGGCCAGCATAGAGACAGACGGCCACAAGTGCATCTGACCAGTGGTGCATTATAGATTATGTAATTGTCATCCAGGAGAGTTTCTAGATTCGTGGAACAGACACACTTGGACCTGGAAACCAATGGAAACCACAGTTGGAAATGTTAGTGCACACGATATACATCAACAATGGAACACAAATGCAGAGGACATACTAAACCCTTTAAAACCTAAACAGTGTATGAACTGGTCCTCAGTTATGTGTTTTCATCACAAACTTGGCTCACTTCGAACCAAATAGCCTCAAACTGCAGAGCATGGGACAACAAACAGGGGACTAGAGTGGATTCCAAGTTGGTTACCACTTTATATGATAACTTTATTGTTTCAGTATATCAATAAGGGAAGTGAACTAAGTGGGGTTGAGGTTTGGTGTTGCCTTAATAAGGCATGTACAGAGCAGACATGGAACAAATAGAAACACCAAAAAGACACCTTGTTAATTACTTACTTGATAGTGTCAATCACTGTTCGAATTCCTGCAGATGTTGTGGTCTCAGGACTCTGCAGTACTGTTGCCAGAACCAAGCTTGAGCTATGGACTCCATCTTCCACCATTGATACAACAACAACGCTTAGCTACGGATGGTCCAGACTTCCAGTCCCTTGCAACAATTGATACTCTTTTCTGCAGAAGAACTATGAGTGCACCTATCAGTGTCCCTTGTGCACCTATTGCAGATGCATTTGGAGATGATCCAAGCACTCAGGTATGTAAAGACATGAAGACCTTGGAGAAATCTTGTAGTTTGGAAGATGTGTTCTAAAGCATACTTTTGTGTCCGCAGAAGGCAGGTGTTTTGAAAAATGAAACACCCATCCTTGGGCTTTTCCTTTTTTTTTTCTCATGAGACTTGCCAAGTATCATGAGGGAAAAAAATAATCTTGTAGGTCTTTATGCCAGGTAACTCCCTCAGAGCAAGGTGTTTCCAAAATAAGCACCCCCTGGGCTCTGCCTCAGGGTGGGCATTTCAGGAATGCTCTGACTCCATGGGCATTACCCGACACAAAAAAATCAACAACAGCAACAACAAAATTCTTTACTTTTGTTTCTAACTGTTGAAATTTTGAGTTTTCTTTTATCTCCATGTTCACAAGATCGACCAATAGATCTAATTTTTTCCTTTCATATTCTGCTATTATCCAAATTTAGCTAAATCAGCTTATGAATGATCATCACCTCAGCTAAATCACAAAATTGGGGGGGAAAAAAAAACAACAACAATGCATATAGTAGTAGACTGTAGTATGCTGCCATATTGCATGTAAATTGTACAAAAACTGAAGTCTTTCCAATGGGGGATTGGTGTTTTGCAGATGTCAATTGAATGGGATGGAGAATTGCAGACTATGTTTCAGATGGGATTTGGCCAAGTCAGTCGGGCAACACCATTCATGGAGGGGAGCTTTACCACTTGTATGTCTCAACTTTGGCAAAATCTCTCAATCTGGACTAGGCTACTGTTTGTGATTGCTCTCTTACCCAAGTTGCATGATCACATAACCAACCATTGAAAACATCCACTTGAATTGCACCCAACTGGATGTTCAGATAACTACCAAAAATCTTGAATGCATCAGGGAGCTCTGTGTTTTTTTTCTGGGGTGAACTTTTGCTTTTTTTCACCTGAAAAATATGAATTTAACACCTACAAAGAACATTTGTGAAAAAAATGGCCATAGTTTGCCAGACTAGAATTTTTTCAATAGAGAATCGCCAGATTTTCTACAACATTCCAGCGAGGTAGCCAAAACTAGTTTGCCAGATTCTAAAAATGCTTTACTTTCGTATCTAGTGAATAGCCAAATTTGCCTCAATCTTTTTGTTGTTGATTGTCAGTTTGGCTACATCACAAAATTGGAAAAACAAACCCTGATTAGGGTTGCTGATTTTTGGTGTTCATTCTTTGAACAGGTCAATTGCCAGCAGGTCACATGAAGGTGGAACTGTGAAAATGCAGAATTTATTTTTCCCCAAGATTTTCTCCTTTTCTTTTGTCAAAGGCAAAAAATATCCCTTTACCTTGAGCTTAGGCTTGTGTTTTTTTAAAACTTGAAACTGGGTCATCATTTTTTTAGATTGAGTGCCTAGAGTTACTCTTGTTGAGAGAGAGAGAAAGAGAAGGAGCTCTCAAGAGTGAATTCATCTAGCCTTAAAATTTACCAACCATCTGATCGGAGTTCATTTTTGTTTCCAATAGGGAATAGGTAGGTAGGTAGGTGTACAAAGACATAATAGCCATGGGCATATCATGAAACCGTCATAAGTAAATGACAATTAAGACGACAAGCTCATAGTTTTGAATGAGCCACAGTTTTAGTCATAAATTTGTTTTTGAAATGTTGTTTCAAGGGTTCTTTCCAATATTGCTCACTACATTCTTCTTATTCTGTTGAAACAACCTTTTGGATCTCTAAATTCATTTTTGTGTTCACATCAAAATTTCTGCTTTTATCAGAGTGCAAAATGTACACTAGCTTGCTGGTACTATTCAAGAGATGCTCGAATGAAATTATTTTATTTTGGAAAGCTTATGAATTGAAATTTTTGGTTACAACCCGACCTTTTAAATCATGTGAAATTTGATAATGCCTCTTCCAAAACATTCACCTATGCATCATCATATATAAAGGTTCTTGGATAATTTACATCCACTCATTCTGGAATATTAGGATCGTAGGTATCTTTCATGTCTAGTCCTCTATTGGTTCATAATATTTTGGCGATGTTGATTGGTACACAAATGATGCATTTGTGCGTCTGTTGTAATCATTCCATTGACTATTCACAAATTTGAGCTTGAAAAATTTCTAGGGTTTGCCAATAATAATTTATCCTTTGGATTTTTCTTTTCCCGATGTTGTTGAACAACAAATGGTGCTTGAAAAACATGGATATTCCCTTCTTTTAAGTATACTTCAGACCTAATTCCTTTCACTAGAACTTGCATGTCACTGTGGACCCCTTATCCATACTTCTCTTTTCACTCCAACTCCTACTAAAGACGCCTGAAGTCATGTAGGTTGTTTTTTTGTTCACAAACTTTTTAGTTCCAAAATTGTACCCCTATTTGATCTTTCATACACCTCTTGGTGTACATTCCAATTTTTTTCAAGATTAGAATTCATGTCTTATCACTTAGCTTTTTGATCCATTTGTTTTTGCAAACTTTGAATCACCATCCGATTTATATTGTTTTATAAATCTTATATTTCCTTCGTTTCTTGTATATTTTAAAACTTAAGTCCTTACAACCTTTACCACTTAGACCTTTGTCTTTTATTACCAAAAAATTTAGAAACGAAAATCTATAATAAAACAATATGTTCTCTTTTGAATTTCGAGATCTATAGAAAACAACGCTCTCAATAAATCCAAATTACTTCATTGTTGTTTTTTTTTCTTTAGAAAAAAATTGTCCCTAAAATGGATACCAAATGGTAGGTGCAAATTTTATCTAAAATTGTTTTTTTGCCTACTAACAAAACAATGCAATCATACTTTCAAAATATTTTTAAGGTTCATAATCTATGGTTTTATTCATTTTGATTTTCTCTGTAGATTGTTTTCACATAATTTTCCCATTACAATTAATATTTTTTCCCTTAGATTCTCTATTCTTATCCATAATAATAATCTATGGTTAGGTTTCACAGTTTAATTAAAAAAACACAATAATTCAAAGTATTCTCATTGTTTCCTCATCAATATCCTACTATTGTTTTTAATCAGAATTCAATATCTCAAACATTTGTAGTATTGAGTGTAAAAACCAAAATTGAAAATAAGAAAAATTTGTGGTTTGAAACCCAACAAAATTATAGATTATTTGTAATCTCTATTTTAATCGAGAACAATTGTCTTAGTTTTTTTATGTGTAAAAATAAAATTTCCTAGAATTTTTCAACTGCCAAAACTACATCCTAAGTTTTTCCCTCCAAAAGTAATTTGAATCCTCAACTAATGAAATGTCTTCATCCTACCAACTCATTAACCATCTACTTCTTGTTTAATCTCTACCCTACATTTGATTCTATTCTACCTTGTTGAATCACTACCCTACACCAAGTAACAAGTTACTAAATAAAACCAAGCCAAGGCAATTCTCTATAAACAATTGGTTGGCCAGTTAGCTACTAATGTTAAGATGGTGTTGGAAAAAGGGCTATGTCAAGGTTTTAAACACAACATATTTTAAAATACAAGAATTGGAGGTGGAGAATGAAGAAATATAGGAGGATGCAAAAGATGGAAATCCCATAGAAGAGGGGTAGGACATTTAAAGCAAAGAGGAAAAAACAATTATTGTTGATGAAGCAACACCAATTGAAAAAATGTTGAAGGGGAAGGGAGTAATCGAGGATGTAACAATAACATAAAATATTGAAAAGGAACATAAGGACATTGCAACATTCATGGAGATTAAATGGTTGAAGACAAGGAATTGAAGGCCATTTATATGTTAGTGGCAACTTGAGTGGAATATCCAATATTGGCAAATCAAGCCAACATGAAACTATGTTCTTAAAGTGACAACATCCATGTGATGGTAGAAATGGAATATCTATACCCAATGTTGCCAAACCTAAAAAATACAATTTGTTTCATTGTTTTTAGTTGTGTTTTAGAGTAGGTGTGGTTCCACCAATCATTGGTGCACACATCACAATAGAAATGCATGATGATGTGGAAGATTAATGATTTCGAATGGAAGGAATATGTGACTTACAACATCACTTGTTGTCACATCTAGTACCATGAGTCTTATGGCTATGGAATGTTGGGTGTATTCATAGTTAGGGTATAATCTTTTTTTAAGACACATGATTCAAGGATTTTGTTTTTTTTATTTTCCAAATATAGAATCTATATGGAATAAATTTAAGTGAAAAATATTGGTAATTCAAATTATGATAATTTGCATGGTGGTGGTGATTTTTCACATGCATATGTAGTTATGCATAAATATTTTGGTAAACAACTAGAAATGTAAAAAATGAGTACATAAGTTTTTATAGACAACTTAACATGGTTTTTTACATGAAAATTCCTTACATATGTTGTCAAGACTCAACATTTGAGGTCACAAATTCTAAGCCTAGTAAATATAAAAAATCAACCAAATGACCAAAAAAAAAAGTCATTTTCCTTGTAACCTTTTTAGTATGGATTTTGTAACTTTCAAAATTCTTGTATCATATATTATTTAATCAAATGCATTATATGAACATTGCCAAACATAAATGTATGCATTATTTATCCATGAAAAAAATTAAAATCAAACACATTGTTTAATAAATTCCTTTTGATTCTTTTAAAGTGAAAATTATAGTTAAGACAAGGGCTCAAATTATTTAAAAGGATTCAAAAGGATATCTATGTTGTATCCAATCTATTTTTAAAGTTTTTTAATTACATTAACATGACATCATTTTAGTTAAGTCATACACCAATCCACTATAATCATGGAATAGTGAATGCAATAAAAATCCAAAATAGTTTTTTTGTGTTCGTTTTCTCATTAGACTATCCTTTTTGGTATGGATGAAATGAAAATAGATTAATCAAAATTGATAACATGGGTGAAATATAACCATTTTGATGAAATTTCAATACATTGATGAAAGTGGGGTCAAATTGATCATTACAAATTGTTTTTGCCATATGGATGAAATCCATGTATAGGTACCTACTAATGTCATATCATTGGTATCTATAAAACTTGTTGTGTTTGTAAACTAATTTGTGTCACTACAAGCTCCATTAATAGTTTAGTCTAGTAACAACATTTTTGAATCCACAAAAAAGTTCAATAATGACTACAACGGTCATTTGAAATTAAACTTTTCAAACATGCCAAAAATTGGGCAATGCACTAAATGGATGTGATGATCATGTTGGGCATTAGGATTAAGCCATACCATGTTAGAAATTCCACATAAGATGTCATTTGTGGGAAGAATAAAATAATAAGATCAAGTGCAAAAACTTTTTGATGACAAAGGAACAACCTTTTTTACCAAAAGGACTAATCAATGTTTGCATGGTAACCAAACCTTGGAGAATATGGCATGCATAATGGTTCCAATCACTAAAAAAAAAATCTTTGGACTTCAAGGAATTATTGATGCATGTGAATGACATTAGTTTTATGATGGCATTTAGAAAGCTTGTTCCTAAGTTAGTCACACCAAAATCACATATGGTTCTTAGTTCTTACCTACCTTGGTTTAACAATCTGTAGCATTGACAAGTTTAATGGGCACCATGATTAAGCTAAATTACACATCATATATTATAAACTTTTTGATGAAGGTTTGGGGGATTGGTGGCGTTTTGTAAATTCTTTTAATGACATGATGATTATTAAAACCCATAACATGATATTATTAATGATGAATTTGGAGGTTGAAAGTATATGTCAACATTAACCTCAAAACCTTGGTGTCACACATTTGGATAATGCAATATATTCTGGTTATCATCAAGTCTTGTTGCCTAAATATCATTATGACATGTGCAAGAATGTGCAAACCTATTGTTTAATTTTGACCATTTAACCATAGGTTACACCACGCAATAATCTTTTAGTGAGTGCTTGTAACCTTAAAATTTTAGCCCCAACCAAATTTCCTTAATGACTACAAGTTTCCAGTTTTCCATTCTCCAAGTCCTTTTGTGATACCAATGAAGCCTAAAACTAATTAAACTCATGCTTTAAAAATAAAAAATCTTGAATTTTTAATATATTGAATACATGTATTTAAATGATTTATTTTAAACTTCATTAAATACATAACTTCTTTCCAATTACATCACCTTCACTTGGTGACTATTAAATAATTGCAACAAATTAGATGCAACATTGAACTACTACAAGACAAGTCCTCCATCGGAAAGGTTTTCTCATATTCTTTTATTGTTTCTCACATAGATTAAAGTTTTAAAGTGTACTTGGAATTATACAATTTTCTAACTTGGCACGAGGGGCATTAGTTTTAGACCAAGCTTTGGAGTGGAAGGTCTTTGATGGTGATCTTCATATTTGTCATCTTCCTATTCATTTTTCCAAAAGTCATTTTCTCAACCTGGGTAGATAGGGTAGTGAGTGAACATTTAAGCTCTTAGTGTGTGTTCATTCTTCCATCATTTTTAGCCTTGTAGGTTGAAAGGGTTTAAGTAGGCCTTTCATCGAATACCTCTTAAGCATTTTCAGACTTCCATTTGAGTTCGAAACAAGCAAGATAAAAACTCCCAAAGTAAGGGGGTTGAAAAAATTAATTCGACCTCATGTGAACACATATCCTCTCATATTGGTCCAACTAAAGATTACTATATCTCCCTTCTTGACCTAATAATGTCGCAAATAGCTTTTTTTTTATTGTTCAAATAGCAAATATGATAAAAGGCTGCTATATTGCTATATATGATGATTTATAATTTTTTTTTTCAGCTTTTCAATCAACAAGTTTGAAGTCCAAGCAATCATGGATTTTGCATGAGTGTACTTCTTTTATCATAGTTTGTTTTATTTTATAGCAAAGTAGTCTTTGCTCTATATTATTTCATATAGTAGTTATATGTCATAAAATAAACAATTTCATCATCGCCGCTATGAAATGACCTTGTTTAACTTGTCTGATTTTCAAGCAATGACAAGAGTAGACGCAAGAGTTGGCCTACTAAAAGGTCAGCTCAATTTTATAATAAGTATCTAGCTTCTTTTCATCTTTTATGAGGTTATTTTTTAAATGTACTTCCCTATTTATTAAGGTGTGGTTGTCAATCTTTTACTTACACTCCCTCCTTAGAAAAAGAAAGTTTAATTTATATTAGATAGAGTTTAATAGTTGGCCCACTATACAATTAGATCAATCATACACAAACAACATCCTTCATATTCCAAACAACATGCGCTTTGTTCCATACAATTTCATTTGCAACAAAAATACTTGTACATAAGCATTATTTGCCCTTCAAAGAGTGCAGGCTGTGAGAGAAGTGATTACCCATTACGAGACTATGAGACACAAGGAGGCAAATAAGCGAAGGAAATTTTTTGGCATAGTGAAATTTTGATACAAACACAAAAGTGCCAACTCTGAATGGAAGGTTTAACAACCCAAACCACAAGTGTTAAGAATTGGTTGTTTGATTTTAAGATATCATTGAATGACTACTATCTAGGTGATGTTTGTTAATCAACCATCTTTTGAATTGTCTGGATGTTCATTCACCCGTGGATGTTTGATGATGGGTGGTTTGACCCTAGTGTAAATTGCCTTATGATTTTTGGAAAGTTTGGCAAAGGATGAAAATGGAGCTAGATTGGGAAGTTCAGAAAATTTGGACATTACAGAATCCATTACATCAATCTCTGTCCAGTCCATTACAGAGTTTGTCTTCTCCACACAAATGGAAATCCTTTGAGTTTGAGAAGTCCAGCTTTTTTTTTATCAATGCCTGGCCATACCGACATTTTCCTTCTTGGGATCAATACAAGCAATGCAGTTTATCCATCAATAAACTCTATTTGGAATGTAAAACTATGGCAGAAGCAAACCCAAACAAATGCGAAGTTCTTCTCTGGGGAATTCATATTTAACTGAAATAATTGATTGAACCAAAAATGAGATTTGTAATAAACTACCAAGAAGTTAGTTCTGAAGTCCTGCAACTTACAATGTTACCTGTTTCACAGTTATCTGTAACAAAATGTTCCAAGATTTTTCTCTTTTTTGTATGTGAGAATTAACACCAAGTGAAGAAAAATCACTAGATATGGATACAAATAGAAAAGCTGGGGCTGAAGTGAATTTCATTTTATTTCAAGATTAAATCCCACAGTCCTTTTTTTTGTAGTCATCTTACTTGTAATGAGTGACAGAATAATCTATCATAGGTCCTAATCATCTCTTAATCAAGCTCAACTTTATCAGGATGGGGATGCAATGAAAAAATGGGTGAGATACATATAATTTTAGCAGATCACAACATCCAGTACTAGATTAGTTTCTTGAATGATGAGATGCTGAAATTCTTCAGACAGCAGATGACTTTGCAATTTGATTGATTGAAGATCTCTTACACATTGTGCTTCAGAATTAACATCACTGGAAGGAAACCCTAATGAACAATTACCTGCAGTGAGAACTGCAACCTCTTGTCCCTTACTGTGTGCGAAGAAATCAGGGGGGGAGTTTGTTTTGCCATTCACTATATAGTGCATTGCACTGGCAGGTAATGCCTCTTGTGCCCCCAGTTAAACAGAATTGCAATGGTGCTTCTCTGAGAACCTTTCAACACGTGGGCATGGCAGTGATGAAATGAGAGTTTTGTTTCCTGTCTCAAAAACCTGGAATGCAACAAAAGGGGGTCAATAATGTGTATCCTCCACTGAAGGTTGCTCCAAGAAGGTGTGAAGGAGAAGAAGACCAGGGATTTGAGGCCCAGATACAAAATTCTTTCACCATCCCAACCGGCCATCAAACTTTCTTCACACAAACTGTAACCCTAATCTGCCAGAAAAACTGAGAGAAATGATCAACAATGGTGGAGAGAATCACCAAAATGCCACAAGCAAAAAAATTCAAAGACTTGTTCATAGCAGTTCATGCAAACATGGGATGGGATGGGGAGGGTTTGTGCACTCATAGCTGAAGCAGAAACTCCAACACAAATCCAAACTCCAAATGATGCTATGCATGCTGCTGCTGCTCCCTAAAACAAACGATCAAGAAAGAAATAAGGGGGTTTATTTACCTCAAGGATGGAATTCCCCTTCAAATCCAGAGCTGTGAAAAACCCAAGTACAGAAACCCAACGGTGGAGTCCACTCCGAGAAAAAAAACACTGCTGCTGCTTCTGTGTATATATATGCCTGTCCACCAAGACTGCATTTCACAAATGAAAAAAGTTTGATGGACAGTAGTTTGCCCTCAAAAAGAAGCTTGCAACAAAGATGTGGTTGGCAATGGTGGGTGCATAGATCTCCTCCAGAAGCTCTGAGAAGTCACAAACCCTAGACCCATCACTGAAGAGATAGCTCATGTTCCAGACCACAGCTTCAAAAGCTCTAGACCCATCACTGAAGAGATGACTCATGTTCCAGACCAGATCTTTAAAAGCTTTCTGGAAGCACAGACAAAGAGACAGAGCCTAGACCCATCACTGAAGATAGCTCATGTTCCAGACCAGAGCTTCAAAAGCTCTCTGGAATCACACACACAGAAGAGACACAGAGAGAAGCTGCTCGTGGGGCTTGGGCCGTCATTTGTGGGTCCGGGATGAACGCGAATCCAGTCGGATGATATCTGGACCTGGTAGCAGAGAGCAAGAGATTGTGTGGCACAGCAGCAGCAGCTCGCTCGCTCGCTTGTTGCAGCTCGCGCGCGATGGCATCGACCGCGTCTCTTGTACGTCTTTGGGCGCCACCCAAAACTTTCTCCTCATCTGCTGCTTCTTCTTCTCCATCGACTTCCTACTCGCCATCGCTTTCTGGATCGAATTCCGCGTTTTTCGCTTCAGAGATGTTATTGAGGTTGCGATGCTCGCAAGCAATTGCGCAACAACAACAACAACAGCCGGGGCAGCAGCAGCGGAAGCAAAGACAGCGGCGACAGACGGGGCCAGTGAGCATCAGAGCGGAGACGACAAAGGCCAAGGGACTGAGCGTGGAACAAGGAGGGAGATGGCTGAGTAGCACCACTCGGCATGTGCGGATCTTCGCGGGATACATCGACCCAGTGACAGATGTGATGGATCAGTCGCAGCTGGACAAGCTCACGCTCATGCTGGACCCGGACGACGAGTTCTTGTGGCCCGAGGACAAAGTGCAAGCCGTCTATGCCTACTTCAAAGAACTCGTCGACCATTACGCTGTAAGAAGAAGATTTTGTTCTCTTGCTACAAGATTTCCTGCTTCTGGTTTTCTCCACATGCTCCAATTCTCCAAACAGATGCTGCAATTTCTTGATTCAGAGCTTTGCAGCATTTTGTTTTGACCTGCAAGCAAGCAAGTCAGCGAGCTCCATTGCCCTTTTTGGGTTGGAGAACTCTTTGGGACCCGTCATACATATGAAGCTCTGGGCATGGTTAACTGCAGCAAACAGTATTTTAGTTTCTCTCTCACATTTTGGGAGTTTTGGATTTAGTGCATATCTGCTTTTTGTTGGTTGGGAGAAGCTTGACTTCATTGGGTTTTGCTCTTTTTTCTCATATTTTGCTGGAGCTTGGATTGTAGCATGTCTGCTTGGATTTGGAGCATATCTGCTTTGCTTGTTGGTTGGGGAAAGCTTGACTTCATTCGGTTTTTGTTCTTTTTCTCACATTTTGGAGCTTGGATATTGTAGCATACGTGCTTGTTCAGGCAGCTTGACTTCATTGGGTTTTTGCTCTTGTCATCACATTTTGAGCAATGTCTCTTGAGTGCTAGCCAACATCACGTCTGAGTCTTCCCATTGCTTCCAGAAAGGCAACGAAACTCAGGACGCAGATTGTGTATAATGGTTTGCCCAAGTTTTTGGGAAGATTATTATATGCTTATGTACACCCACTGTTGGGAGCTGATGAACTCAGTGGGTAGTCATGGCAGCTTGTCACTGCTGTTTGTGATGAAGGTGATGGTCTGTCACTTTGTGAGCGACTTTCATGAGGTTATGACTGCACTCATTGTCGTGTTACCTTCAATTGTTGTTGTGGAGATTTCTCTGCAACTTCATCGATCTTTTCATCACATTTTGTTGGAGCTTCAATTTGCAGCATGCTGCTGGTTGAGGGAAATTTTGACTTCATTGGGTTTTTTGCTCTGTTTTCTCACATTTTGTTGAAGCTTCGATTTTGTAGCAATGTCTGCTTGTTGAGGGAAGCTTTGACTTCATTGAATTTTTTCTGTTTCTCTCACATTTTGTTGTATCTTAGATTGTAGCAGTGTCTGCTTGAGCATCTGCTTGTTGTTGAAGAAGTCTGACTTCATTTGGTTTTCTCAATGCAGGGTGCTCCTCTGACTGAATATACACTGCGGTTGATAGGTTCAGATATAGAGCACTACATTCGCAAGATGCTGTTAGCTGGTGAGATTAAGTACAATTTGGATTGTCGGGTGCTGAACTTCAGTATGGGGAAGCCTCGAATTGATCCCACAGATGTAGAAGATCTTGAAGAAGAAGATGAGGGGTAGCTGTATTTGGATTGTTGGGTACTGAACTTTAGTATGGGGGAGCCTCGAATCAATCCTGCAGATGTAGCAGATATTGAAGAAGAAGATGAGGGGTAGCTGTGCTTTCCAGTGTTTCTCCAATCAGGTAGTTGATGGCAGTGATCTCACACTTATTTGACCCAGCAGATGTAGATAACAATAGTGTTGAAGAGGAAGAAGAGTAGCTTTGCCTTCCTCTCAATCCTCCAAACAATATGCCAACAATGCCAGTTGATTTCACAGCATGAATAGAACAATGCCTGTTTGTATGACCCATTTGCAATAAATAGTGAAGACCTTCCCCAGTTGTTTTGTCTTCTCCTTTTGCCAGCTCTTCTCAGCTTGTGCATACCAAAAGTAGTAAGAACCTCACTCAGGAGGGATGACAGACTCTGAATGCCTCTATTTCTTCCAAGCAATTGGTTGTGCATTTAGAAAAAAAATGTTCTCACTTCAGTTTCTTCTTGAAATCACATACTGTAGGAATTGAACCTCTCACCACCAGGTTTTGACTCCTTTGGAATACAGGTGCAATCCATTTGCTTGATGTTTTTAACAAGAGATCAAATATGGTTCACATCTACCCATTGCCATGAAGCACACTCTCAAGTACTAAAGAATGGAAAAAAACTCTATTGCAATGTAGATTTTAACTTGCTGTGACTCGGAATCTGGCAATCTGTCTTGTCTTGACAGATTTCTCTTTGCAAGCTAGCAGTGGGACATCAACTGTCAGATCTTGAATGTGAAGTTTGATCTATCCATCACGCTGATATGTTAGGGGGGAAAAAAAACCAGACTGTAGTCTACACAGCAAAGCCTGGGGGTACTGCAAAAAGATAAGACTCGGTCTCAAGCTACTTCACATGATGTCAGATGCACTGATTTAAACCTTAGGGGAAAAATATGGGCACCCATGCCACTCTTCCCAAATTAGCTGGGAACCTGCTCAATGGTAAAAATAGGGATCTGCTTGAGGTGCTTTATGATGCTCCTATATGTCTGTATGTATGCACAAAGAGCTCTCTCAAACACTTGTCACTGAGTGCTGTAATACAGAAAGAGATCCTGTAAAAAACAATTTATCAAGAAATAGCACGGTGTAGTGAGGAACCCTCAGGTATGCCTAATGGTGGTTTGTCACCACCTTCATTGTTAACACGGTATAGCTCCCACAGCTTAATTCCACACCGCTCCAAAGCAGCTTCCAGCCTCTCATTCTCACTCTCTGCTGGCCATTTCCCATCCGGTGTCACAACAATTGCACCTGTATGAAAACACTGCAATTAGCTGAAGACCGCATGACCCAGCACCTAAGAAAGCTCTATTAATTCTCAATGATCATATGATAGCAGCCTGTGGCATTTTGAAGCAGTCGGAGCTTGTTGAGACACAAAGAAGATGAAGGATGTGTGTTGCAGCACCTGTGTATGACTGTCCAGCTGCTCCTGCAGCTCCACTGTAGTAAAAGAGACCCCATGATAAGTCATCTGTGACATCTACAATTCGCCAAAACTCTTTCGATATCACGCCGTTATCCAATACAGTGAAGTAGAATGTGCCTGGTGTTTTGTCTCGCCTCACCCGATAATGTCGTCTTCTCCAAACCATGGGTCCATCAAGAGTTTTTACCTGAACTTCCACAAAGTTGTTTGGCACACCAAACATCACATGGAGATGACTGGCAGATCAAAGTTACCAGAAGAAGGCAAAAACACCATCATCTAAAATCATTTGAAGCAGTAGGATTGCTTGCATTTGGGTTGTTTGATGTCTTTGTTACACCCACCTGAAAAACAGGATCATACCACATGGATCCCTTTGCCTTGCCTCTATAAAACATTTGGTATTGTGAGGGGAACTGATCATATGCTGCATTCTGTCCTGCAACCACCCGCCAGCTCCAGTCCAATTTCTGCATTCCAAGTCCCAGGTTTGGTCGGCCAAGCCAACCAATGAAAAGATCTTCAGCCACATCATGGTCAATAGCTGCTCCTCGAAAGACACTCAATGGTTGTACATCTGGTTGCATTGTGATCTCTGCTGAGAGACCTAAACAGTTGTGTTTTTGAAGAACACAGAGTGTAAAGGCCTCAAATGCTGGACTCTCGTTGGATACAATGCACCTGTAGCTGCACACTTGATCTGTTGGTCCACAACTTTGTAGACAGTTTATAGCCTGCCGACAATTTGGATCCAAAAGGCATGCAAGAATTTGGGATCTGCAGTTTCTTATCATGCATCCAACTGATGCCAGGCCTGTTGCACGAAGGCTTTTCAGAAGCTTCACTGGTGTCACATATGAATCAATCAGGACTAAAAGTGCAAAGCGATAGTCGTCACTGTTCCTGCGTTCCCATGCATCAGTCACTATGCTCATCACTTTTGCTGCTTCTGCTCTTTTGCTACCAGGTAATGCACTCAGTGTCTTCTCAATCCAATCAACAGGGGCAAATTTCAGTCCACCAAGCCAAGTCTCAACGCCTGGGTCTGAGTCAAATGAAATGAGTGTTGGAACAGTCCCAACCAGTCGACTTTGCACCCGTTTCACAACCTCAGTACTTGTGATTCCAACTATTACGGCAATGTCAGCACTGATATCTTCCTGTTCACAGGTTTCTGACAAAAACATTTCATCTGTGACGACCAACATCTCAAAACTGCTGTCTAGCCATGTGAGTCGTTGCGCCTGTGTATTTCACAAACACACAGGTAAGCCTGGAATGTTAGCAGCATACTTGAAGATTTCATATGAAAGTCGATAAGATTCATAGTTATCATGCACATGAATGTCGTACAGGTTGGTTCCATGGCAAGAGGTAGCAAACTTACCATATGTTGCATCACCTCTTCCCAGGGAGTTGCACTGAGAGGGCTCAGTGTATTGGATCCCACAATGGCTACTATTTTTGCAGTTACATCCTTAGAGAAAACTAGATTTTCCTCACTTTGAGTGCTAGCTACACTCTCTGCTGTTGCAGCTGATTGTACATTCTGCCCTGTTTTCCAGCAGAGATGTATCAGCACATACCTACACACTGATTCCTTCACCCTTGGTTGGAACAACAACTAGCAGCTTTGCAAGTATTCCGAATCATCAACACTGAGAAAATTGCAATCACAATACATAACTGTGATAAGAAGCAAAGTATCTTGAGGAGATGTGCAGGAGGAGGTCAAGACCTGCCTGAGTCATCAGCAAAGGGAGTGAGAGTCTTTTGGGACAAACATTGTTGGACAGTAGCTGTGCTCTCATAGAGCTGCTGTGCTCATGAATGGCACTGGATGTCGTTTTGAGCAGCCTCTTCGTCTCCACCATCCTCCAACCATTCTCTCCAATCTGGTGCAACGTTGGTTCTGTAAACTTGCCTGCCACTTTCCATTCACCACAAAGATAAGCCCCCCAGCAACAAGACTCTGGAACTTTCCGTGGATTCTGTACCACGCTCAACAAGCTTTGATGTCAAATCCAGCTCACGCCCATTTGCCATCAAATGCCAAATACTCGTGCAGAAATTGATCTACTGAAAGACAAGCAGGATGGCACCCTAACTTCCTCCTGAATTGCAAGCCATTCAAACTCTGAATGATCTAGAAACTTAAACCCTAAATTCTTTTGTGATGAAGCATGTGTGCCATGCCCTTCATTCATTGTTTACAGAACTGAAGAATCCACATTCTCTAACAAAATAGAAACCGTAATTCAGAAGCAAGTTGCAACACGACTCAATAACAACAACAACAACAAGTGTGCATTCTTACTTAGTGAAACAAGAGATACAAAAAATTTAGGATGCACAATACAAAAAAGAGTGAAATGAGGGTTCATAAGCTGCAATCATTGTCCAACAACAACAACAACAACAACAAGAAGCAAGCAAGCAAAAAGAGTAAATGAAACTACGCATGAGCTTTTGTGAATCCAATAGCCATGAAAGCAGGCAGAAGAAGAAGCAACGACAACAGAATTCTTACGCAATTGGGTAGCACCACCCATCACTGAATTCCTCCTCAAAACCATCATCTCCAATGCTCCTCCGAGTTCCATCGATTCTTGGCTCGAAACAAAGACAACTCTTCTCTCGCTCATCCTCTCCGGTATTGTGAGCTTGGTAGCTTGCATGCCACGTGGAAGTCTACTCCTAGCCACCTATGACAAACCCTAGGTTCCAACCAGATGGTAAGTGGTCAGTAACCAGTTTTCTCTTAGGTTCCGGTACCAAGGTCAAACCAGAGATTAACTCCTGTAGTTAAGGTTCATCCACAACTGAGTCATACTGGGCATCCAGTGGATGATGTGCTGGAAGTGCTTGTTTTTACTCTAGGCCATGGTCCATCCATAAACATGAAAAAAAATAATTTGGATGGTATATACGGTGAGAGAGACTATTTAAATGGCCACCACCTAGGCAAAAATCATTATGACCGACCAATCAGAAAGCGGTCTCTTTTACTCACCCTTGTGGTGGAAACTCGGCTGTATCCTTCATGTGAACATATACAAGTCCAAAGTCCAAACCAGTGTTGGGCAATTATCGAACTAGTAGCACCTTTGCATCTATCTACCTTGATTCATACTTGTATGTGTCTTTCTCATTGTTGCCTTGTTGCCCTAGTACCAATATCACCTTTTAAGGTGTAAGGTGTAAGCTTCATCTATATTGTGTAACATGGTAGGAAGCAACTACATGTATTTGAAAGGTGGCACTTCATTATTAATAAACGATCGCAATTTTCGAGTTTGGAATTGGAACGTCAAGCTTCAAATAAGTGCTACATCCAGCTTGTATCTTCTTGCTTGAGCTAAGAGCTTAAAATTAACGTTCTAATGTTTGCAAAGAAAAGCTTCTTAGAGCTTTGCAAGCTGAGCTTTAAAATCCGTGAATTCATGTCAAATTTTATAGAAGACTTATAGAGGATTTGCATTCAATTCCATAAACACAAGTGGAAGTTCTTTTGGATAAAAAAGAGGCGATTTAGAGGGTGCAATCTAGCAACTAGAGGTGAATAGGAAGCTTTGGTTCATGCACAATTGAAGTTTTGTAATGTGGGTGTTTTGGTTTGTCAATAGTCATTTTGAGCACATCATGGTGGGGGCATCATGAACCATGAGGTGCATTATCTACCACCCCATTGAATAAGTCCAAAGTTCAACAAATAACATTATTCAATTATAAAAAGGCCTAGTCACCTACAACCCTTGGCATGGCATCACTTCAATGTAAAAGCGTAATGAATATGAAGCCACCATTGCCAAATACACACACTAGATCACAATAACAAGAATGAAGCTTCCAATCTTGGACATGATAGGAACAAGAAACACAAAGGGGCTATGCTTTTTATCATCACTAAGTTGTTTTAAAATTAACAACCTTATAAAAGTTTTAATCCCCTCAAATGTGTTTCATTGATGGCTTATTCTTGTGAAAGGACTTGAGTTGTTGTCTATAGTGCAATGTCCTTGGCTATGATGTTTGGTCATGCAACATAACATAATGATGAATTTTGTTTCCTTACCCATATAAACAACTTGTTAAAGAACACATCCCTTTTGTGCTTGCTAAGTGCATGGATCAATATGTTTTGTTTGCTTCAACACAATGTGGTTCAGTTTCTTTGACATTTGACTTGTGGATGATTTGAATTGGATTTGACACCTTTGTGCTTGTGGTGAATTTCTTGAATCGAGATTGGGTTATTATTGTTGTGATTATCCAATCAATTTGATAAGAATAAAAATAGCCTCAAATAAACCAATCTTGATTCAAGAATGTCATTATTGGTTTATTTGAGGCTATAGATACTAATGGTTGCCTTGGCAAAACTTGTGAAATCTCTTTTGGTTGAATTCCAATTGACCAACAAGATCCTTACTTGTGTGAAAGACAAAAACAAAAACTTGGCCTCTTTGAATTCTTCCTTATTTAATTTTGCATCTTTTGAGTTTTTCAATTAAAGAAACCCTCTTCTAACACATTTTTGGACATGTGATGTCAAAGGTTTGCTAGTATGCCACAAATGAAGAAAGAATTTGTTAACACATGAAAGAGGTTTCTTTGAAAGATGCCCAATTTTCCTTTTGAAAAACCATAACTTGGACTAAGAAATTAAGCAAATGCAACAAGAATGGCAAATTGCATGTGTTGAGGCCGATTTGCCTCCATGAAGGTTGAAAACCTTGGTGAAAGCCTAGGTTGTTTGAAATTTGTGTTTTTCTTAGGATACATTGGAATATGTTCATGCCATCACAATTTGCTTCTATTGATAGTCCTTGCATTTACAAGCCCAAGTTCCTTTTGGTCCAACTTGGGTTATTGCAAGGGTGATCATCAAAACTTTGAACCTTGCTGTCAAACAATGTGTTTTAAACCACATTAAAGAGTATTGGTTATTGTCTGATGTTTTCTATGTTGCAATTTCAAATTAACATTAAGCTTCAAACTAAGTACAACTCCAAGGCATCTATTTTTTCTCCCCTAATTTGTGGAGAATTTGATACAAAACTAAAAATTCAATATGTTAGGATGGCATTATAAGCATTCTAGGTCTCACAACCTTTTTTGGCATTTTGTGTTCAATTTTGATGCAACAATGGCTCATAACATGTTAATGTTTTTGTTACACCCCAAATACAAGGGGCTAAAGTGTGACATACCTCATTGGGAAGGGTAAAGCTTGGGTTTTAGTGGAGGAATATGACACAAAAATCTTGATTCCATTTTTGGTTGTGGTGTTCAAAGTGTTTAGTCTTAATGATGCAAATTTACTTCCCCAAGAGCCAAATCTTGTTCTTGATGATTCATTGTTTGGTGTTATTGCTTCCACAGAAAAGAAACTAGTAAGAGCTTGTTGAAATCTAAGTTATCTTTATTTTGTTGTATTGTTGTTTTAAAAGAAGACATGAAAAGTCCTTTTGCTTGGTGAAAGAAACATGAATGTCAAATGTTGAGTTTGACTTGGCATGACAAATCCTTAGAATTTTGGGAAGCTAGATTGAAATCGAACACGTTTTTAACATTATTAGAGTTTTGGCCAACTTAAGGTGCTACTAGTTGAGTTTTCATAATTTGTATGCCTTGGTGATGATCTACAAAAATTGACCTAGAGATGCATGGACAAATTACAAACTTGTTAAGGAAGGCACCATTAATTTTTTTCTATAAAAGATAAACTATTAGACAAACATATATGAAAAAAAACTTCAAGAGCATGGATACTTTTAGGATGGCTAACGATTTCCACTTTATACATTCAAGTTATTGATCTTCATTTTTTTTGCAATTTTCAATAACTTCAATTTGAAATCTATTTTGGGGATATCAAATGGTTGTTCAAATTTTTTTTCTATTTCAAAATGTAAGTCAAGGTTCTGGATTAGGTTATTGAAAATGCATACTCTTTGTTCTTGCATGTCAATTTTGTCTTTGTACTTAATCGTTTCAATCATTCAAATGTGGTGAATAATTGGAACCTTAAAGATTTATTCTAGGTTTTGTTTGTGCTTGATAATTTCAAATAGTTGTCATTGATGCATTTGTATTGAATGTGGGGCTTTTGGGTCCTTCGCAATTGCATTTTGTGATAGTGCTAATACATAGCAAGCTTTAGTTATTGTCCAATTTTTTTCCCTTTCAACCTCGGTCTTGTGCAAGAGCATTTCAAGTGGCAATGCTTTTATTCTTCAACTTGGGACATGTGGCAAATGACATTTCTTGTGTGATGATGCTGGGCAATCAACTTTACACATTGAAGGATTTTTTTTCTTCAACTTGGGAGCTTTGCTATTAAATACGTCTCGTGTGATGATGTTAAATAGCTTCAACTCGTGTGCTTAATGATGCATTTGGTTGAATTTTGTATCTTTTCGCATGCAAATTTTTTGTTGCAATATTTGAGTTTGGGAGTTCAATCAGTGATCAATTTTGTGGCAATGTTTGGGTTGACAATTGACAAGCTTGAGTCATTGTCCAATTTTTTTTCCCTTCAACTTGGGTCCTTCACATGTGCATTTCAAGTATCAATACTTATATTCTTCAACTTGCAGCTGATATTTCTTATGTGATGATGTTGGGTAGTGAACTTTAAATATCATTGAATGATATTTTTGCTTCAATTTGGGCACTTTGCATATAATAGATAATGCTAGGTCATTAAATGATTTTTTCCCTTCAACTTGGGAGCTTTACATGTGATTCTTTTGTGTGATAATGTTGGGCACCTTTAGGTAGTGCTTAATGATGCAACTAGTTGGCTCATGTGAATGCATTTTATAGTCAACTTTGTATCTCCAACCTCCAATTTGATTTTGTGGCTTGTGCTTGGAGTATAACTTTAGTCCTAGATGTATTGTGCCTTTGGCCTTCAACTTTAATGCTTCAAATTGAAGTGTTGTAATTCATCTTCAATGGATTAACTCAATAAACATTGCATTCATTGTATGGCATCACACTCTAGATCAATATTCATATTCATACTTTAATACAGTTGCCCACTGTACAAGTCATTTTACAGCTACCAACTGGTGGACCTAATCTTGCTAAATATTGGAATACCTTGGCAGCTTTAACACTAATTATATTATCTATAAGAATATTGAAATTTTTAAACAAGAAAAAGTCTCAAAGAATAAATTTTTGTGAAGTAAAATAGAGAATTTTTTGAAATTTCAAGATGGAATCTTCAAAATTACTTGTTTAATTATTCAGCAAGCATGTGTTGAATCTACTCACTGAGCTCTAGTTCAAGGATTCTTGAACAAAATTGCTAGAACTAGACCTGAAACTGACCTAGAACCCGGAACTGGACAACTCTGGTGAACTCTTAACAACCACGGCCAAGCTTGCTGAAAGCATAGTACATTGAGCTCTACTGGCCAAGTTCATGGCTCGAGAGACTTGAGAATGGTTTGTTTCTGGTGTGATGGGTAGTAGGTATGGAAGCTAGGTCCAAGTGAAGAGGACCCATCAAGCCCCATGACTTCAGTGCAACAACCTGCAGCAAATTGTGGCTACTGGTGGCTGGCCACACAATGAAGAACATTGTGAGAGAAATTTAAGTAGAAGCTCAAGAAGAATTCAGTTCTTTTGGCACAATCTTGCATTCTTACAAAGCACTGCTACTGCTGGAATTCAAGCTTACAAAACTCAAGCTCATTCTGGAGTATTGCACGCAACATTTTTGACCAAAAACATTTCCTGTGTCTGCAGAGCCAAAGTGATTTGAATTACACCGCGCTTTGCCTGCCAATGTTCAAAAATTCCCCTTACATGCATCTCAGTTACAGACATGATGGAATGGGTGTACATTTTTGTCAACTTCCATCTGCAACCAGTGAGCTTTGTCATCTGTTGTGAAGATAACACTTGCGCAATACTAGTCACACTTTTCACTGCAACAATGCCAAAATTTGAAAAATGGAGGTCCCGGGTGCTTGGAATGGGTCATAGTGTTTTTGCAAGATGCAGTCACTACTCAATGTGCATTGGTTTTTTTTCTTGGTCTGCTGTGGAAGATTGCATTTGAAACTATCAAAAGATCCACTTGTAATCTTTTGGAAGTAGTTCCAGAAATTCAAGGAAAAAGGAATTTGCATATTCATTAAGGGTGATCCGGAAATGTGTACATGCAACAAGGGTGGGTGGTGACACTTTGGTGGAAGAAAGAAAGACTGTATGCATGATCACATAGTGCTTGCAAGTCAGAGGTGGATGTTTCTGTGTGGCACTAATTGAAAACAAACTGTCTGGTGGATGGCTCAAGAGTGAAATTCTGTTGTACAAGATAGTTGCCACACAATCGCATGCAACATGATTTGACTTTGTCATGATTTTCATACACTGGGAAGAAGCCCAACATGCAGAATTCCCGAAAGCATTTGAGGGAGCTATAATTTCAACAAATTGCAACAAGAAGATGAACAACCTGGAGTTCCATTTCAGATTTGTTCAAAGCAGCTTCTTCATTAGTGTTTGTTCGGAGCTCTGAATATATACATGCTGCCAGTGTAGTTGCAATTGCAGACTAGAGAATCTCATTCAAAAAGCAGAACTGCAAGCCATAGCTTGGCTTGCTTGATTGATGGAGCTTTCAAAGCCCTCTTTCTACCCTCCACGCTTTTCAATGTGTACAATTCTATTCTTGTGCACACAACGGATGAAGATGAAGACTAAAGGAAAACAAAGCCCCTTTTTCTTTCCTTCTGAGACTGATCCAGAGAAACCAATATACACACATAGAAATCCTGCAAGAATGAATGATTTCTACAAGAATTTCTCAGATGGAGATCCTAGAAGAAGAAGAAGAAGAAGAAGAATCCCTATGGATTGGTTACAGATTTCCGAGGACCCAGAATATGAAGCTTGTTCTAGATATGATTCCTCTTTGCTTCTTTTTCCTCTGGCAGATTTCAAGAAGCCATCACAGGAAAGTGAGACACAGAATAATAGAGAGAGAGAAAGAGATCCCGCTGCATGCATGGAGGTGACATTCTTGGAATAAAGACAAACACATACTCTAGAGACCATCCTCTGGAAGATCATGAGAAAATTATGCAAGTTTTGTTACAAAACATGAACCCTGGAGTCCGAAAGAACACGAGGGTCCTGTACATATCCATAGTTCAAAACAAGAGAGAAGAGAGAAGTGTCCTTGAGACTGAAGAGAATGTGATAGTGATGAGGAGGAGCATCAGCATCATCATCATCAGATCCTTTTTGCAAGTAACAAACAGTGCTTGCTTGTCATGAGCTCTGCAGGCAAGAAGACTAGGTTAGGCTTTCGTATCTCAATGGCGCTCTGAAGGGGACTTGGCAGTTGCAGGATGGTTGGACTCCAGGGCTTGGTTGGATTTGCCGGACGGTTGCTCCTGCGGATTCAAGGAACGGTAGTATGCCCACGACGCCAGCCCTACCACCACTGCCAATCCCGCCAGCGTCACCGGGTACCTCCCTGCTCGACTCAGCCCCGCTCCTCCTTGCTGGTGTAGCACTCCCCCTGGACTCTGCCCCGGCGGCTTCCTGGCATCCTGCAGGCCCAGGTTCTTCACCTCTTCCGCACTCATTTTGGTGGTATCGAACCTCTTCTTCACGCTTTGATCCGCCATGATGATTCTCTCTTTCTCTCTTTTTTTCTTTCTCTTCTCTCGGAGCCGAGTAGAGTCGAGTCTCCTCCTCTCAGAGTCAGATCCTCTGCTGTTGTTGCTTGCTGCTGACGATCTGTTTTCCTGAAAACTGAAATTCCTCTCCCGATTTTTAAAGCTTCAAATCTGTGGACTCTGCACTCCAGATCGTGATTCTTTTGCCTTTTGCGAGCACTGCTTTCCTGTTCTGGAAATCCAGCTCCTGATCAATACAGTTCTTTCTCAGCGTCGCTCCTGTCTTTCTGTTCACAAAAAAATTGTTCCTCCGCTTTGTTAGCTCCTGCAATTCGGGTTGCGATGGACGGATCTCGGGAGCGCGTCCACTTCCCGCATGCGATCGCCACGGCTGTTGCATTCCGCGACGCTCCAAATGGCAAGCGCACATCACACCAACGGCGAGCGCGACGACTCCGCCGCGTGGAAGAAGAAGAAGGAAACACACTGTATACACATCCCTCTCGGAGCCACAAAAGTGGCTCCATAAAAGCCCCAAAGTGGTGGTGCCAGAGAGCGCCGAAAGCAGCTTTGGGCGTATATACGTTCCCGGCGTTATGAACCGGCGGTTCTCATGTTGGATATAATCTTCAATATATAATTATTATTTTGGGTAATTATTATGATGTAGCCAAATTGGCGATGACAATAACAGGAAGATTTAGCCATATTTAGGTACAAGCTAAAAATAAATGTCAATTTTTCATGCTTTTCTATATTTTTGCCTAGCTATTTGAACCATGTTTAGAAATCTAGCAAATTTTCCTAATTTTATTCAAATTTTGGCTATTGAACATCTTTAAAAAGCACTTGATTTTAGAAATTTTTATTCTTAATATAACTTTTTGGCTATATATAGCCCAAAAAAAAGGCGAGTTGTAATAATGTTGTGGATCAATGTTTTTTTTCTGGCGAAATTTCACCAAGTGGCAAATTCCCATAGGCTTGTTTGACACACCTTTGTTAAATTGAAAGGTCTAGATGCACCTAGTCCATTAAATTTCAAACCACATGATCTAGGGCTAGTTGCCATATCAATGACTCCATCAACAAAGATTGCAAAGGGGTCCATCGTATTCATTCTCGTGTAGTCAAAAGTTGTTTTCAATTTCATGGATGTAGTCAAGTAGCTAGTTCACATGCATTGCCATCGCCTTACTTTCTCCATTTTTTTCAAGCTTTGTAGCTACCTCTTTCTAACCTCTCATCTTTCTATATTACCTTTTCCTTACGTTGTGCTATTGTGGTTCACAAGTTTTGCGTTATGGAGTAAACAAAGAAGATCGTTCTTACTATGTGAGTTATGGCTTGGGAGTGCAAACATTATTGTGTGTGGTGGAGAGCAACGGCAAGGAGTGGCATGAAGATCTTTGTCTTCATGGCATGGGAGTATAATGTGTTGGAAGCATGTTCTAAATGGAGTTCGGAAATAATAATAAATATTTCTTCCTCTTCCCAAATCTACAAGGTTTTTACAAGGATGCTTAATCTTTACATTTTGCAAAGGTACAATGCTCATTGGGTTTTGACATGTTTTCAAGCTTTTGTAGAGGTCAAACTTTGGTTTAATGTTCCATGATTTAGAGTTTGCACTTTCTATTTGTTTTTTCAAGTTTTGACGTATTTGCAAGCTATTATAAAGTTTGAACTTGGGGGGGAGGTTGGTGTTTCAAATATTAAGAATTGCCTACTCTCTTTCCATTTTTTGTGTTTTGACAAACTTTCTAAGTTTTTACAAAAGTTGAACTTGGGGGACTCATGAGGTTAGTGTTTTGATAGGGTTTGGTAATCACACACTCTTTCTTGATGAACCTTGTTGAATAGTAGGAATTTTAAGAAAGAGGCACATGTCAGAAATAGGGTAATGTAGGAGGTTCACTCCACCCAAATTGAATGTAATGTTTTGGTTGTTTTCGCAACAAATTGGATTGGTGTGAAACATGCAATGCTTTTTCTTTTGTGCATTTTCACAACCCAAGATCCAAAAGCAAAGCTAAAAAAATAGGTTGAAAGATGGGTTACATGGGTTTCAAGGTTTTTTTTTTTTGGTAATGGTACCAACACATATTAGATTCTTCTTTTTCTTCATTCATGGATGGGTAGAACTTATGCAATGATATACACCCAAGAATCTAAAAGTTCATCTAGTTTTTTTCCTTCCTCTATAATGCAAAAAAATTATGATCATGTAATGACAATCTAAGCATGGTGGACAACTGTAAATACAATTTCAAAGATTAAAGAAAAGTAATGAAGGGGTGGGGGAGGGGAGGTGTAGAAAGAGAGTCCTACCAAGCTAAATAAGCATGAAGAGTGTGGAGATGGGTAATGATCCATCACCATTAGTTGTAGAATCACGTTCTTGAAGCCACAATGTTGCCATTTTTACAACCAAAAATTGTAATAAATGTTCAAAGTTTTTAAACATAACCTTTTTAGCTTCAAGGTGAAAGCATGGTGACCCCTTTGGGGCACTTTTGGGTCTAGTATTATAGTACATATGATATAATACTTTTGGTGCATTTAATTTTGGGTATCAATTTTAATTTTTGGGCCCTATAATTATTATTTTAAAAAAAATTCATTATCTATATTGAAGGATCCATGAATATATTTACAATATACATTGGTATAATAAAACCATTGTTTTGTTTTGACTGCACTAATTTTAAGGTTTCTGTAATCATTAAAATAATCAATTTTAATGAAATTTTAAAAAATGGTTTGTTTAACTATGTTTATCATCTTCCATGTGAATGTGATTATTTATCAAATTTTCAAATTATCACACATTTATTTAATCATTGTTGAAAAAAATCATTTTTTGAAATGAAAAATTTCAAATTAGTCACATGATATCCAAACATGGTTCAAATTATGTTTAATGACATGGTTCAATATACCTTCAACTTTAATGAAAAATTTAAATCATTTAATTTGTTTTTGGACTATATTTGTGTTTTTGAATATACAAGTGAACTACATTTGTTTTCAAAAATATACTCCAATCTTCCACTTTATAAAATGAAATGAAATCATTAAAAAAAAATATCTTGCTTATGTTATATTTTAACATAATATGCAAAATTATTGTGAAATTCTTTCAAAAATTTGAAGTGAGACACGCTCAAATATGCACACCCTTGGAAAAGTAGCACAATGTGACATCCCAAAAGGGGTCACTGTATTGTGTTTTCATCCCTCATACAAACATTACATGCTTTTGTTGAATTTCAGGTAGGACCAAAAATATTGAGGCATTTGACTTGGAGCTTTAATGTGCGTGAAGTTCTATGTTAGTGCAACAACAACATCTTCTCCTAGAATATAAAAGCCTACACAAAAGCTTGCAAGACATTGATGTGAAGAATGGGTTTGGGATTTTAAGGTTTAGGATGGAAAATTTGATGGAGCTTTTTCCAATAGAATGCAACAAGGGCACTAATTATGCAATTCTTTGGGGTACATTTCTTCATTCTTGTTCAAGCTTTGCAATGCATGTATTGGTTAGTAGCAATTGAAGAGGTTATCCATACATCCATGGCATTAGAATTTCATTCAAAACAATTGTGAATATGAAAACATTTGCACACAATTCACATATGCTTAGGGATATGTGAATTGCACATGTGCACTGTGTACAAGAATTTTTGTATTTTTATATGTTCCCATGTTCTCATGAAAAGAGAGTTTATGTGCAAAGAGATATCCATGTACTTGTGGGTTCTCCTACAGTTTGGGAACACCCCAGGGCTCATGCCCTCAAGTGGCCCTCCCTTAGGAGAACCCATTCATACAAGAACCTCCCCTTCAACAAATGCAATAGGAAGAATGGGTGCAGCCAGATAATGTCATTTTCATGGAGGGTCCTTAATGCACATGCTAACCTAGTAGCATTAGTAGATGATGTAAGTTTTCTCCCAATTGATGTGAGCATAGTAGCACTAGAAATGACATAGGTTTGTTCCCAATGGACGTAGAGTTTGTTGATATAACCACATTCAAAGCCATTGTGACTTGTGACATTCATTTGGTGAGTGGCCCTCAGGTTGATATTTCTCATACCACACAACAATTTCTTATTACATGCGGCATGTATACACTTTATGTGTATTTATGATGCTTATATATTTATGGGTAGGTTGAAAGTGAAACATACATAGTCATTTACCAATCCCCTTTGATTCAATCTTGATGAAATTCCTAAAACTAGGTTGCCTCATGCTTGATTGTAGGTTTTTTTCTTCATCTAGGTGCTATTTTCTTCATTATGTGCATTTGTCATTATTCCCAAATTGAACATGTAATGTTTTATGGAGCATGCTACGCACAGGCCATTATGCATGATGAGGAGGGGCCCTTATAGAAACCTTATTGCATAAATGTAAACAAGACCATTTATATGGGCAATTAAGTATAATCCACTTAAAGTATATGGGCAATTAAAAAATAAATTTGTACTACATAATTACTTGGTTTAGTCAGCATTTAAGGAAACCTTTTGAAACGACAAAATGGCATGTGGATTTTGCACAAGGGGCATGTGGATTTTGAACATGGGTTAGGTCAAGTAGATCCAAGAAGTCTGGTCCATTATGCCTTGTTGGGGGACTAATGGGAAGAAAGGGTGATATGAAAACCATTATGTTATTGTTGATTGTCATTTCATAGTCATGAGTCCTCTTTTTATAAGGTCTTTACCTGATTTTTGTTGATTGTTTGCTCTTGGGGTTGTGTTTACTTGTGTTCTCATTTGCCTGGTACTTTTGATAATGGGTTCCCATCCTTGATTTTTATTTACAAGGATTTTCTTCTTTTTGTTCCACGCAGGAATGTGACAAGGTCATTAGGGCAAGCTACCATTCCGTTCATTGGTAATGGTTTTTTCTAGGGCCTGTCCCAAAGGGCAATCAATTTTTTCGTTGTTGATTCATGTTTCAATGACATTCTAATCATCAATTCATATTAAAATGGACACCAACATCACGACTAGAGTGAACCAGTAGCCACCAATGCACCAATTGCGGATGAGCTCGTTGAGGTTGTTTTTCGAATGAACGAAAATCCCATCCTCCCTGCTCGCATATATTTTTTTTTCCCACATCTTTTCTACCCCAAAATTTTCCCCCCTCCTACCTACCACCTACCTCCCCCTTCCTATCTACCATCTACCTCCCCCCTCCTACTTACCACCTACCAACCCCTCCCCCCCCCCTCACTCCATCACCAGAGCTCTAGAGATGTCAAGTGGGAGCGAGCTTGGAGCAGGGGAACTTGGAGGGGAGCTTGGAGTAGGAGCTTGGAGCAGCAAGCTTGGAGCAAGGGAGCGACTAGAGCCGGAGTGGGACCCAGGTAAGCATCTTACTTTTTTTTCTTTCGTTTATTTTGTTTGTTTGTTTGTGGAGCTGCTTTGTAGCGCAACTCCACAAGCAATGTTTGCTCTTGTGGAGCTGCGCTGCAGCGCAGCATAGCGAAGAAGGCAATGCTGCGCTGTAGTGCTTGTTTTGTTGCACTGCAGCAGAACAGAGCGAAAGAAGGCGACGATAGCAACGCTGCCGTCACCTTCTTCTTCTTCTTTGTGTTGTAAGAAAAAAGAAGAAGAAGAAGGCAATGGCAGTGTTGTTGCCGTCACCTTTTTTTTTTTGTGCAGTGCAAGAAGTCACAATGAAGAAGGCGACGGCAGCATAGTTACCGTCGCCTTCTTCTTCCTCTTGTTTTGATGCGCTGCGCTGTAGCTCCATGAAGAAGGTGACGATAACTGCCATCGCCTTTTTTCTTCTTGCTGTGGAGTTTAGTTGCAGCGTAACTCCACAAAGAAGGTGACGGCAACTGCCGTCATCTTCTTCCTCCTGTTGTGCAGCTATAGCGCAGCTCCACGAAGAAGGCGACGGCAGCTACCGTTGCCTTCTTCCTCCTACTGTGTAGCTGCAGCGTAGCTCCACGAAAAACCATCGCCTTCTTCTTTCTGCTATGCAGCTGCAACGCAGCTCCACAAAGAAGGCGACGACAGCTA
>Ga0209611_10002868_pt1 | contig 30200 bp, 21 predicted proteins | sample S1TSphgellanicum_3_FD_187693 | JGI IMG/M metagenome (GOLD analysis project Ga0209611, IMG submission 187693) | Host-associated microbial communities from peat moss isolated from Minnesota, USA - S1T2_Fc - Sphagnum magellanicum MG (SPAdes) (version 2) | ecosystem: Host-associated > Plants > Peat...
CGAGTCTTTACGATTCGTGCCGTATGGACTATCAAGACATATGGCCGGCACTATTTTTGGAACCCATTCAGGGTTGGCACGCTTTGCCGACCCTCCCCAATAAACAAATCTGGACCCTTCGATTTTTGGAGTTATCCGTTTTCAATAGACTAGTGGTAACCCGTGCCTGCAAGGCACAGACGGTTTTAGATAATTTTAAAATTTTCTAAAAATTAATGGTTTAAAATATCCTTTCTTCTAATAGGAAAAAAATAATCCAGTCTTATAATTTTTTGGATTCTGATTTTTTAAAAAAGAAATCCCCCAACCCATAGTTCTCTGGTTCTGAAAGCTTTGAAAACCGGAACCGGGTTCAACAGAGCCCTTACAAACCCTGTCCGTCTCTTATAAGGTTTATAGGGTTCCTCAACCTTGGGATGAATGGATGAATGAGTGGATGGATGCCTCCTTCCTCCATATTTTAGTCGGGCTTTTATTTTAGCTCCGACTTAGTGGGTGTTCCAAGTTTGAAGTAACCTTACGACCACTTGAAATGTGCCACAATGAAATGAAGTTATTAATTTAAGTATTCTTTTTCCCCTTAAGAATTAGGAGACTTACAATACTCTATAATGAATCTAAACACAATGTCCTTGCTTTGGTAACAGGCAAGGCCAAAAGATGGGGGCAAAGTGCAGTCTGGAGGCAAATAATTGCAGCATTACTCTTGTACTGACAGCATTAAACAAACTAGGGGAATTTTAATGTGAGGGCCATGAATTCTGTAGCAGCAATTTCCGGACTATGGAGCCTGGACCATTTTTTTAGGCTATTTTGTGTTATAGCCAAAGTGGCGATGATTCACAGGATGATTTAGCCAGATTTGGATACAAGCTAAAACATATGAAAGTAATTCTTTAAAACATCTATCTATATTTTTTGGCTACCTACTTGAACTGTTTATATAAATCTGGCGATTTTTTTCTCAAATTTTGGTTGAATTACGGCTATTGAAAACCTCAACAAGCACATGAATTTAGGATTTATAAAGTTTACTAAAGCGTTTTGGCTATATTCAGCGGGCCAAAAAAACAAGGCTGGTCTGCAGGAGCCGTGACTGCAAAGCCCGCCCCACTCCGACTCGATTACAAAAGCTTCTCGTCAGCTGCAGACGCCAAGTGCGCACTCGACATCGTTCTTCGCTCTGCGCTGCGGTAAGTTATCTCTGATTTGCTTTCAATGGACCGAGTTGAAACCATTGATTTCTAATGGAACTCGGAGAACTTCTTTGTTTCGATACTGAAACAAAGTGTTTCGGTGCATATAACAACACCAATGGATCTCATGCATCATAGGTTTAGAGAGGTATATATCGAAACGAGCTTCGATTTCTATCAAACGACAACGCCCGATGCTTTTTCTTGGCTTTGCTTTGGTTGCGTTGTTATGATCGATTTGTTCAGGATTGAGAATAGATCCGATAATGCATAAGTCCTTTACATCGAAATGAGCTTCGATTTTATTAACGACACTTGCGATGTTTGCATTTGTTTCCATTGCGTTTTTGTTACCATCGATCGATTGATTTGTTGCTCCTTTGCGGTTGTCGTTGTCATCGCCGGAATATGTTCCACATGAATATCCTCGCATCTGGAGTATATTCCAACACGTATTGATACCGGTTTGTACTTTGCGTAGTGTTGCAGTGGAGAGTGTACTCCAAGTTACGGTCGGACTCGGCACATTATAATAATGTCAAGTGTTGTAGTAATATCTAGAATTTCTTAGCAGGTATTTGTCGTCTTTGGTTCGTCTCAGATTTTCTTATATGCTTTCGTTGTTTTTCTATTGAGACAACGATTGTCTTGAAATGAGAGAGGGGACAAACGCATCCGGGGTGGCTGGCGCGTGTAGGGAATGATTATTAGAGAAGAATCTGCAAAGGTTGAAGAGCGATGGCATCCAGCTGGTGGCTTTCTTCATTGATTTGGATAATGGCTGTAGGAATCGCTGTCGCAAGCATTCCTACGACATTGGAAGGTCCGTTTCAGCCTGTGACGGTACAGTTTGATCCATCTTTGCGACATGGGAGCAGCGATTTGCCGCAAAATGATTCTCGAATCGTGAAGCAAGTCACGGGGAATTATCCTGAACAGATTGCTTTGGCACTTTCAACGCCAGATGCTATGTGGATTACGTGGATTACAGGCATGTTTTGCCTATCCTTTCCTTCCCTTTCTGTTTGTGCATCGAAGCCGCAAAGACATTGGAGTCTTTTTACAAGGAGAATCTCTGGCATTATTGCACCGGCTGTCTAGTTCAGGACCATTTTGGTGAGGAAAAAGGGTTAGGGTTTGTACAAAGCATGCAGGATAGAGGGTGTATCTACCAGCTTTGAAATACTGTTAGCTGGCATTAGGTGCCTCACTCCAAGGGCCCTCAGAATCTTCTCCTTTCAGTGCTTTTGGGGAAAGATGGATAGATTTCTGTGACATAAAATGTACATCCACACTTGTGAGAATGTGGGATAAAAAAAGGCGCATGAGTCAATTAAGCTTGATGTTTGGATGGCAGGAAATGCTCAACTTGCCCCGCAGGTTGTCCCCTTGGACCCTACTACTGTGGCTAGTGTGGTGCAGTATGGAACAATGTCAGGAAACTACAGCCTTTCAGCTGTGGGTACATCCCTTGTATACAACCAGCTGTATCCTTTCCCAGGGCTCCTCAATTATACCTCTGGCGTTATCCACCATGTTCATCTCACAGGTTCTGCTGCCTCCCAACTTGCAAACTTTTTAGTTATTGAACAGACAGTTAAAATCAATTATGTTGATTCTCAATCCAGCTATGGCGAGTATCAGGTTGCTTTCAGTGACATGATACTATGTGGAACAATACATTATTGCGAGCAAGCACAAGCTACTTTTGATGATCTCTAGGTGGAATTTGTGGGCCATATTTATGCTTACAAAACTTCTTAGACCTAATTCTCTGTCAGACTTTCCAATGGTATGAAAAAATTTCAGTGGGCACATCAGATACTCATGTCAAGACATATGAGCCAAACTCAGGGTCAATTGAACATAACAGTGTGGCACTTGTCATCACTTGGTAATATGATATCAGAATTCTGATCTCTTCTGTTGTGTTTCCCACCCTTTCATTTTCAGGTCTGACTCCCAACACAAAATACTTCTACAAATGTGGAGATCCTTCCCAGGGTGAGATGAGTGAGGAGTACAATTTTACAACGCTCCCTCTCCCTGGTCCTGATTCCTATCCAAGTAGCATTGCAATTTTAGGAGATCTAGGGCTTACATACAACTCAAGTACCACACTTGATCACATCATACTCAATAACCCTTCATTGCTTTTATTGGTTGGAGACTTGAGCTATGCCAATAATTACTTGACAACTGGTGAAAGTGCTGCATGCTATTCATGCTCATTTCCTACAGCACCAACCCATGAGACATACCAGCCTCACTGGGATAACTGGGGCAGGTAATTTCTTTATTCTGGCTAAGGTTTGTTTTCAAGCTTTTCAACTCTGAGAACAGTCGGTCTGCAGTATCAGATTTATTATCTTAGGAGATAAGTTGCTCAAAGTGAAGGATCTTGATCACAAGAGATCCCAAGTTTTTTTCCAAGCTACTTCTTAGCTGTTCTGCTCCAAGGATGCAGATTCATGCAGCCATTGACAACAACAGTGCCCATGATGGTGATCGAAGGGAATCATGAGATTGAGACTCAAGTAGGAGGAGCCACATTTGTTTCGTATAAGTCACGCTTTTCAGTTCCTGCAGAAGAGAGTGCATCAAACAACAATCTGTACTACTCATTTACTGCTGGTGGTATTCACTTCATCATGCTTGGCGCCTATGTTGACTACAACAGGACAGGTGACCCCAAACTTGGATTTTCCAGGTTTGTAATAAACTCATATTAGGAAAGCCATTTCAGGTGTCCATATTGTGAGATCCTTCAGTAGTGAAGAAGGCCAGAAAATCCAGAAAACTGTACATAACTTTATGTATTGAACTGCATGTAGACTTCAATGCTGCAACTACCAAGTCATAATATGGTCACTAAAAGTATTTCATGTTTGCAAGCCTCATGTGGAAGCAAGGCTGTTGTTTAGAAATCAGGTAATTTGCATGACAACAAGAGATGGAATTTGCTGGAGGCTGAAAGAGGATGATGAACATGAGCTGGGATCCTGGGAGCAGGAATACAATACAACTGGCTGCTACAGGACTTGGCCAAAGTTGATCGCTCTGTGACTCCATGGCTTGTTGCAACATGGCATCCTCCATGGTACAACAGCTATAGCTCACACTATCGGGAAGTGGAGTGCATGAGGCTGCAAATGGAGGATCTCTTGTATTCATATGGAGTGGATGTTGTTTTCTCTGGTCATGTAAGTGTTACCTCCGTTCACTTGGTTATAGCATAGTGCAACAGCAGGCACTGAGAAAATAAAGCAAAGAAAAGAAAGATCAAAAGATCAGATGATTTTAATCCAGTCAACAGCTCAGAAACCTACTGAACTAAAGGATACTGCCACAAGTATCTAGAAACTTGAAACATATAAACTAGGATGTTCTAAGGATAAATTATTGTCCAGGTTCCCATTGGAAAATCTGGTCTGAAGATAAAAGAATGATTAAAGGGAAACTACAAGTGTGTAGTAAATACAAGATGCACAAACACACCATTTAACTAATGAGTTCCAGGGACATGTGGACTTGTGGAAGAAGGGAGATCATTAGTCTGATGATGTTGTACTGTTACCTTAACATCTTGCAAATTTCAGGCAATCTCTTAACATGGTAGTGCCCAGATATCCTAAGAAAGAGATTGTGTAATGCGCCAACTGAAGGATGCAAATGAATTGGCTGTATCTATCTACTTTTGATCAATGGTTTGAATATGACAGGTACATGCATATGAGCGATGCAATCGGGTCTACAATTACACCCTAGATGCAAGTGGTCCTGTATATATAACTGTGGGAGATGGTGGCAATATTGAGCAGATTGAGATTTCACATGCTGATGATGTAGGCCAGTGCCCCAGCCCTGATGCCAACAAACCTGAAATTGGTGGAATTTGCCCCTTCAATTTCTCATCAGGACCAGCTGCTGGCAAGTTCTGCTGGAACCAGCAACCTGAGTGGAGTGCATTTCGGGAAAGTAGCTTCGGCCATGGCATTTTGCAGGTAAGAAAGACTTCAACTCTCCTTTGTGCTGGACTACTGGGCTACCTGCTGCAATACTGGTTTCCTTCCCATGCTAGATTTGGGAATGATTTGTTACACTGGTCAACTGTATGATTTATGTGGCCCAGTGATTAGTTTTTGAGCTAGTGCTTGGCATGTGTCTATAAGAGCTCTTGACACATCAGGTTGGATGTGATATGAAACTCAGGTGGTGAATTCAACCCATGCACTATGGACATGGCACCGGAACCAAGATGTTTACAGTAGTGCAGTGGGTGACCAAATCTACATTGTGAGAAATTCTAGCAGTTCTAACAGAAATTCATCTTTTGTCTTTTCTGATGCTTCCTTTGTTTTGTTTCTTTTTCTTGTTTTCTGGTTTTCTAGGGTTGTTTCGAGTTGTCCTTAAGAAATTTGGTAGTTATCTTTCCTCAAACCTCTAGTGATTCTGGGTCCTTCTGTACTTCTTTCAAAACAGTTCAATTTGTGAGTTTTTTCTTCATTATCAATTTCCCCTTCTTATGTTATGTTCATAAAGTGTTTTGTGGTTATGAGTTTCCACTGTAAACTTTTGTGTCATACTTTTAAACTAGTTTGTCATGTTCTTATGGCTTTTAATAAGTACCACAGATGTGTCTCCTTTTTAAATTCAGTTATGACTATTGTGATAAGCTCCTTGTAAATGTCTCTCGTTTGTTGGAAGGCAAGAGAATTTGAAGCTTTGGCAATCATTCTTTGCATCAGCTTGGCTTCACCCTCTTCTCAGGTTGTATTGATGGATCATTACTTTCAGCTTTGGAGACTACCACGTTGGTAATCAAGATACGCATGGATATCAACGAAGTTACTTTGCAAACATTTGGTTTGCATGAGCCAGTAGTGATTGCATTCTTTGTGGTTCAATTGGCTTGTGGGTAGTTGAGGAGCAACTCTTTCCATCAACTCCTTGGGAATCTTGTGTCTCAAATAATATTGGATCTTCTCGACTATAAATATTTGTTTCTATATTGTATTAGTAGACTAAAGGGATGATTCTATTCAATGAAAATCTGCCAATTGTCAATGAAACAAAGCACCAAAAAAAGGTGAGAAAACAGTACAAGATGAAGCATTCATGTCCAAGCAAAAAGAAGAAATGTCCAATGGGTGCAGACTGCAATGGAAACATGAATGAATCAAGTACTCAACCCCCCCAAGTTGCAAGGAACATATAAGATAATGCAAGGAACATTCAAAAAAACACTTAGCCTAGAAGAACCTTCTTTTTCATTAACATCATGCCTCAAAGTGAAAGTCATGTACACTTGTTGTGATGCCATCCACAGCCTTTGCTTGTAAAATGAACACAAAATTGAATCCAAAGAGGAATGCCTCCAAAGCTTTTTGTGTTCTATGTCATGTTGACACATTGATGGAAAAATTGTTGGCCCTATTTATGCAAACACCCAAAGACCTCTATGGTTAAAGGAAGAAACTGATCTACTGGGTATTAATCATGATAAAAGGCTTCTTTGAACTGAGTTGCAATTGTAACAATAAGCCCATGAAATAAAGTTGCTTGTGAAATCAAATTTGTTCCAGTGGGCCCAATGATGACAATGGTAATCAATGTCTAAATGTCATTCACCAAAACCACAATGTTGACCCATTGATGCATAGAGCAAAAAGTAGGTGGTGGAAAAATGTGAGTTTGTTCATGTAAAACATGAAATCTCGCATCCTTCACAATAGATGCAAAAACATGTTGCATAACATCATAGGAAGTCATCCTCTCCCCACCACGAGCACATCAAAAAAAGTGGATCCCCATAAGGTTCAAAGGTTGACCACAAATATAATATGATAAACCAAGGGCTAAGGGATGAGGGAGGCCCAACTAAATGCGCAACATAGTGAAAAAAACCTTTGAAGTCAATAATTTAAAAAAATCGTTGGGCAAGCACAAAACCAAGCATTCACACTTGGCTCCACACAAGATTTCAAGCATGGTTGATGCAAATTAAAAGCCAAATCAAAGATGATGTTAAAAAAGTAATGGTCATGTAATCTTTCTAAAATATTTTCCTAAACTTGATATGTTCCTTTTTATGCCAACTATTCAAAAGGGGTACACATGTCACTACTATTGGGGGAAGAAACTCCCACACTAACTTCAAATGGGCCTAGAAAGATAATGAACTTGAGGCGTTCATTCTCATTGCCTTTAATAAGAATGGGCAAGAGTGCAATAAAAATTTTAACGAAATGATGGTGGGAAATAAAGCCTAATTCCTTATAAAACATTGAAGTGATGCCATATGTAGAAATGAGGTTTAACCCTCCACTAAAGATGGGGAAACAAACTTTTTATTGAATTAAAAGAAGTTGAAGACTCTCAAAAAAACCTAGGCCCAAAAACATTTCAAAAATCCCCAACAAAATTAAATCAAAAACAACAAGTTAGCTTCAAAAATTCAAAAGAGGGGAAAAACAACAAAATAAATAGGAATTTTTTGAATGAAATAATAAAAGAGGATCCTTCCCCTAACCTCATAAGTGCATTAGCATAACGAACATATTCATCCAAATCCTCTTGCAAAAAGGATGAGAAAAATGATTCGAAACCAAAAAGGACATTAAAGATTCTAATGTTATCAATATGGCAACAAAAATCAACTAGGAAGGCAAACTCATGAAGTAAGCCAGAAAGGGCCTAGGTCGAACACTTGTGAAGTTGAATGGCTAACCCTACAAAAACCAACTGGAAGACAAAAATGATTTTTAAAAAAAAGGGGGAACAATATGAGCAAGGTCGAAGATATGGGTGTCATTAGCCAAATTAAAAAAAAGACAAGAAAAAAAAGTTCAAAGAATAATGCAAAACACAAAAATGAGCGAGCACAAAAAGAAACCCAATAAAGAAATCACCTTAATGCATCACCATAGATTTCCCAAATGGAATGATGATTTAAAAACAAAGGAAATTGAAAAGCATAAAAAGAATGAACAAATGGAAAAAATTACTATAACTAGCCTTTTGTTGCTCGAAGCTTTTGGAAGATGGCCTTACACGAGATGGTGCTGAAAATGTTCGTTACATCCACCTAAAACATAACCCAATCAAGGTGGAGATCCAAAGCAAATCGAATACCATGGACCACTACTTCACATCCATCCTTAACTACCATGCCAAGTTGATGTGACGACATGTGAGAAGAGAACACATTATGAAAATCCATACATAAAACCTTATTAATCAATTAATAAAATGTTTCACTCACTACAATTAACTAGATGTTTCTTGAAGGCTTGGCCAAAACCAAAAGCCTAGCAACACTAAGAATGTAGGCCATGAATTGTGGGATGTGGCCCATGGTCACATGGAAATTCAACTAATGAAGCCGAATGAAACCACTAATTGAATCTTGGGGTCAAAAGAATTTCAAAAATGCTCAAAAACCATGTTCATTGAACTACATGTTGACAAATGGGATGCACAAAAAAACTGACCTAAAAGAATTCATGGAAAGCTTCACACTTGTGTCATGTTGAAAATCTATCAAGGAATTTGAGCAAGGGGAATCCAAATTTGAAGGATGTAAAGCTTGCAAAATGCAAATCGTCTTTGATGATTTTAAAGCCAAAACAAGAAAGGCAAAAGCTTTGGCTTCATGTGCAAACTCCCTGGCACACATGAGGGCTAGGCTTCATCTTTAAAAATGTGCAGGGGGCGCAACAAAAGCAAAAACTAGAAGACATAGGGTTGGGAACATAGCCCAATCCGAAAATAAAGCTATTGTAGGCACACACTTTCGAAAAATATGTTTTGTTTGAAGTTCCTCATAGTCCTTAAACTAAAATTGCCAACAACGCGCCTTGGTTTCTTTATGCTTAATTATTCCACCATGAGGATGAAGGATAAAACATCATTGAGGGAGCAACATGAATAGGTGCTAAGTAGACACATCAAACAAGTCTTGGGCAAGTTGGTTTAGAGGAAGGCGAATATTAACCTACACCATTCAACTCAAAATAAAAGGATGTGTATAGTTGAAATTAAAAAAACCCAAATGGAAAGCAATAAAGGGATCCAACGTTAGAATCTAAAGCCTAATTTGTTGCGAGGGGAAAAGGGTTGGAAGGGTGATCAAGGAGCTAGGGGTGCTATTGGAATGTAAAACTTGAAAAACCTAACAATGCCTTTGGTGACAAGCCATACCATGTTGTAGGAACAAAGTGCCCCCCTCCTATTATCAAGGACACAAAGAACCATAAGAATAAAAATTAAAGGAAAGGTCTAAGTCTAACTTCCAAACAAGGAACAAGACAAGATTATGCGATTCAAAAATAAAAACACAAGAATAAAAAACAAGAACATAAGATATGCAAAAAAAATGTGAAAACAAATCTTTAATATGCCAACATATGCAAACATGAACATGAAAATAACATGACAAGATTATGGTGTAAGATCGTGCCTAAGACTGATGTTGAACATATTGAAGAAAATGAGGGGTCTTACTCTTATTTGTACCCCTTTGGGGACCTAGTTCAAAGAAGCTTCCAAAAAGGCCTCTATGTGTGCATCAAGTAAGGAAGCTTCTTGAGATTCTTTGTAAATGGGAATTGACTATGAGTTCATTGAAACTTAATTGAAAGTTAACTTGAATTTAATTAGGAATCAACTAGGACTTAACTAAAAGTAAATTAAAACTTATTAATGAATTAACTAAAATTTAACTGGGACTTAATTAAAAGTTAATTCGAAGTTAATTAGGAGTTATCTAAAACTTGATGGGATTTAACTAGGATTTAATTGGGACTTAACTAAAAGTTAACTAGGATTTAACTATGAGTTAAATTCCAATTAATTAAAACTTAGCTACGAGTTATGGATGAGCATTATGGATGAATTCCATTTGTTGGAAGATGGTGTTTAATGTTTGCATTCATCACATCACCTCCCCTTTTAGCGATAAATTCCACAAAGAACAGACTTGGGCTTGTTTGGATATTGTCAATGAAACTCATGCACCTTTTCCATGGCATTTGATAGGTTTTTGATCAATTCCCAAGTGTGTTTGTTCACATCATACCCATGCCAAGGAACAAGACATTGGAGTTAACGATTCAAGATCCTTGAATTTAAAATGTTTTCCACTTCATATTCATGTTCACCATCGACTTCAATAATTGGAAGGGGATCATGGATTCTTCCTAAAATGGTAGACGCATGGTAAGGTTCCAATAAGGAAACATGAAACAAAGGATGAATTTTCATAGAACTTGAAAGTTTAAGTTGGAAAACCACAACATTGATTTGTTTTATAATGAGGAATGGACCTAGCCTTTAATGATCTGACTTTTTTGATGGCCTTGTTGTTTTGATATGTTATCGTCGAAGCTAAACCTGGTCCCTGACCTTGAAACTGGGTTGTTCTTTTTGATGTTCATCAGCATTTTCCTTATATCACCTTTGTGTTTCTTCAAAGTTAGATACAAGTTGAGCTCGAACGTCCGTTAACCACATGGTTCAATCCCCAACTAGTGGATTCACGACTTTGTGCACACCTTGAATGTCAAACTTGGGGTACAAACCATGATTTGTAAAAAAAAAGTTTGTTGGGTTAATGAATGCACTGTGTTATTATAAGCAAACTTTGCCATGGCCAAAATTTCTAACCAATTATCTTGATGATAATTGGTTATGCATTGTAAATATTGTTCCAAGACTTGATTGACCCATTTTATTTGCCCATCCGTATAAAGGTGGAAAGCTGATGACAACTTCATTTTCACACCTAAAAGCTCAAAGAATCACTTCCAAAACTTGGATGCAAATTAAAGCCCATAATCAGAAATGATATTTTCAAGAAGACCATGATACCGAAAAACATGATTAAAAAGATAACTTGGATGTTCCTTCACCAGTTATTGTTTTGGTACATGGAATGAAATGAACCATCTTCGTCAAACAATCCACCACCACCAAGATGGAATCATAGGAACTAAAAGGTGGAAGGTCTGTGATGAAATCTATGGAAATTGAAAACCACATGGATGTAAGGATTAGTAATGGTTAAAGGAGACCATAAGGGTGATGATGAGGATTCTTTGTTTAAGCACAAACATCACAAGATTCGACAAATTCCTTCACATGATTTCTAAACTATGGCCACTGATAATCTCGAGACACTAACTCCATGGTTTTGTTTAATCCAAAATGGCTTGCAACCAAAGCATTGTGCCTAGCATGGAGAACTTGAAGTCATGTAGGGGCCATTAGGAACATACAAAAGACCATCATAATAAAGTAGACCATCTTGAAACTCGAACTTAGCATAATCACTCAAAAAATCTTGGACCTAATGATGGTTCTTCAATTGACGTTGGATGCCAATAGTAATAGGGTCTTTTTTCATTTGTCAAGAATTACCAACAATGCATAAAGTTGAAGATGTTTAGGTTTAAGAATCATGGCATGTTGTTATTCGTAAGTGGTATCTCTTCTTGTGGTAGCTTTCATGAAAACTTTTGCTCTAACGAACAAAAACTTGGGGCACCTAGGCCTTCTTATACCACTAAGGTCTCCTTGATGCTTCAAATTTTGCATGCTTTTGATGAGGGTTTCACATTCTAAAGCCTCGTGATGTGGTGTTTCAAAATGGAGGCTTCTCATATGCTAATCCACTCGTGGATTATGTAAAACAAACCAAAACAATCCAATGATGACATGATTTTTTGGAAATGAAATGACATTGAAAACAACCTTGTTAGTGTGGGAACCAATGGTAACATCTAATGGTTTGGTTTCATGGGCAATTGGTTTTGATGAAAAGTTCCGCCATCAATGACCTCAACTGGCATTGGTGTGTTTTTTTCCACTAAAACCAACTTATATTGTTGGACCAAATCCTTGTCCATAAAACATGTTGATGTGTTAAAATCAAAAAGTGTTTAGGCCTTCATCATCATAAGCTTACTACAATTGACGATGATTAGTACCAGTAAACATGGTGTTGGGTCTAAAGATAGGTTGGAACCATTCTCATTACATGATGCATCAAAGTCCAACCTCATGGTCCTTATTGAAATTGGGTCCATGCTTGTTTTCCAACTCCTCTGGTTGTGGATTGGTAACAGAAATGGTGCATGCTGCATGCTACATGCGAACAACATGACTTGGTTTTCCACAATACAAACAAAAAATTATTTTTACTTTGGTGTTGTTTTTCTTACTCCCTGAGGGGTTTGAATATTGTTTAGTCAATTTGCATGGGGTCATCTTTTAGCAAAATTGGTAAAGGTTAGGCTAACATTATAGGTGGAAAATTGTCGCAACCCCACTTTGAGGAAAGTGTGAGGTTGCTACTCACATTCCCGAAAATGGGACTTGGGAGTCCTTCGGGACTCCCGAAAACTCAAAGTGTGATTGCAGGGGTCAAAACACCTCGCATTGAAAGGTTTTTTATACCGATGGAAAGCTCTTGAAGTGTAAATGTCCAAAATGGCCTCGCATAAGCCATTTGGACATCTTCAGCACAAGTTATGGTCGAAAGAAAGGCCGGGAATCAAATTGGCAGTTTGACTCCCAACCACTAAAAGTCGGGAATTGACCCGATTCCGGTGAGTGCAGGCAAAGTGCAACACATCGTTGGAAAGCTCTCGAAGAGAGCTACAACTTTGGTTTAGACCTCGTCCCAATCCAAGCTCGGGGCGAGAAGTTATGAACACCCAAAGTCCCAGGAGTCCAAACCGGGATAGTTTCGGGACTCCATTTTGGGAGTCCCGGGAAAAAGAACCATTTGGATGCAAGTGCGGCGGAGAGTTACAGAGAATACTATATGAGGGAAGGTGGTGGCTTCCCCCGAATCCGGGCCGTGGTGAATCAAGTGAGTCCAAGGTTGCCCGTGGCTTGTCCCAACACCAAAAGGGTGCAGAATGAGTTCTAACCAACTTCTTGGTTGGTTTTGGATGCAGGATCGAATAACTAAGTAGCTTGTCCTTCTTCCTAGTCTAATCCCGGAGCTTTTAGCACGCCCCTCTTACCCCCCTTTAGTGCTGGAAGCTGGGAGCGTGCCTCGAGTCCTTCCCAATTCCGTAACTGGAGCAAGTTGGTCCCAATTTGGGACTAACCAAGGACTTGGGAGTGCATCAAAAACTCCTTTGTGTTATCAATGGTACAAAACTCTTTTATGTTGTTAATGTGGGTTCATGGCGTCTTTCTTGTTGACGTTTAAAAAACTTGTTGTCACATTGAATAGCTTATGCAATGGCTTGATTTAATGTTGAAGGGTTTATCAAGGTGAATAATAAATCCTTTACATCACTTCATAACCCAAACTGGAATTGACTTATGAACGTTACCTCACCCCATGAAATATCGCAAGCCAATTGTCTAAATTTCAATGCATATACCACAACTAAAGGTGATTTTTGACAAAGAAATCATATTTTGATTTTAAACATGTGTTTTTTGTCTAAATCTCCAAAGGTGGCATTGAATTTTTCGATAAATGCTTCAAAGTTGTTGAACAAGGGTGATTAATGCTCTAACAAGGGTGTGAACCAAGCAAAGGTTGTGCTTGACAATAAAATGCCAATGAATCCAACTTTGAATTGGGCCATTTGGGTACCGATGAGGATGAAGTTGGATGACCAAACACATTTGGTTGACAAAACTTCGAAACTTTGAACGTGTGCCAATAAAATTGTTAGGTTGGTTGATCTATGCCTCCTTTGGTTGGGGTTGTGTTGTTGAAATGCATCCCAAGGAGGTCAAAGCTTGATTAGTTTGCATATGAACAACAGATTCATGAAGTGCTTGATTTTCCTATTCAAGATTCCTAAAGATAGTAAAGACTTCTTCTATGGATGTAAACATGATGAACATTGTGAAATATGACACCAATAAGAAGTGGGTAATCTGTGATTTTTTGAAAACTTTTCCTTTGAAGAAAAAAGGTAATCTACATTCAACTCTAAAAGAGATATAATTCTTAAATGACTTATAGACGCAAAAATACATGTAAATTTCATGGAGTTTGTTCAAACTATCAAAGACACAAAAAACCACGACAACAAAAGCTAAAGGAAAGGTTTAAATCTAACTTCCAAACAAGGAACAAAACAAGATTATGTGATTAAAAAACAAGAACACAAGAACTATGAATAAGATCACGAGTTGTGCAAAACAAACATGAAAACAAATCTTTATTATGCTAACATATCCAAACATGAAATGAAAAGAACATGACAAAACTATGGTGCAAGATTGTGCCTAATATTAATGTTGAACAAACTGAAGGAAATGAGGGGTCCTACTTCTATTTATACCCTTTTGGGGACCTAGTTCAAAGAAGTTTTCAAGGAAGCCTTTATGTGTGCATCAAGTAAATTTTTTTTCTGAGAACCCTTTTAATTAGGAATCAACTATGAATTAACTAAAACTTAACTAAAAGTTAATTTGGATTTAATTAAGAGTTAATTAAGAATTAACTAGAGATAACTAGGACTTAATTAAGAATTATTTAAAAGTTAACTAAGACTTATTGATGAGTTAACTATAACTTAATTGGGATTTAGCTAGGAAATAATTAAAAATTAATTTGGAGTTAATTAAAAATGAATTAAAATTTTAGGAACTAATTAAAAGTTAATTATGACTTAATTAAAACTTAACTGGTTCTTAACTGAAAGTTAATTAAAAATTAACTATGAGTTATGGATGAACATTATGGATGAATTCCATCTATTGAAAAATGATGTTTAATGTTCGCATTCATCACACCTATTCTCGAAGGACTAATAAGAAACACATTAATTGTGCACATAAATAACAATGCCTGGAATGGAAATGGGGGAGGCCCAAAAGCCAAAAGAAGTAGGGCTTATATGAAGAAATTCACCTACCTTAAGAAAATCCATAAGCCCAAAAAAATAAATAAATAATTATTATAAAACCTTTTCCAATGTTCTCAACCATAAGCTTCGACAAATCTTCTTCAATTATCATGAGGTAGTTTTAAATATTCCACAACCATTCTTAAATGGTGAAACATTAATTCCCCCCAAATCCAAGTTTTTGTACCCAGGTTTGGTGAAACAAACTCATGGTGCTTTTCCTTCCTTGATTGTCATCCTGTGTGCATGTTGTGGAGAGCTCCCACTTACTCGTACGTTAGCCTTACAAGGGTTCCATCACTATCACCAACTCCACCACAAACCTTTAATGCCCATTATAACTAACTAGTTAATTAACTATAATAGATCATTTTTTACATGCACAAATCATCACGTTGTGCAAATTTGTTATTGCCATTTTTGTTTGTTTCATGAAAGTGTTTTTTATTGATGTTGTCGTTGTTGTGGCAACATGATTCTTCCCAAGTTTTGCTTGTTTGTTAAACCTAAAAAAGGTTCAACTAGGTACCTCAATGTGACAAAAGAACCTGGGTTGTTTTTGTAATGATCATATAACTTGAAAGGATTTATGATGCACTCCCAAGTTTTTTGATAGACTCAAATGTAAATCTAAGGTCAAAACAATGGAAGAGTAAGGAGTTGGGTCACGTTCCCTAGTTCGCAGCACTTTGGGGGTAGAGGGGCATGTTGCAGCTCCAAAATGGAGATTAGGAAAAGTGACAAACATCAATTATTCACATGAACTTACACAAACTAAAAAACAAGTTGGTTAGTGCATAGTTTGAACACTTTTGGTGCACAAACGAACCATGGGCAAACACGGACTCACAAGATTCATCACAGCTCGGACTTGGGGGAAGCCACCACCTTCCCCCTTATAGTATATTCCATGCTTGGTCTCGGGGCTAGCACCCAAATGGCATTTTGTCCAGGGACTCCCAAGTGGCAGTCCCAAAATTCCCAAAATTGGGATTCCCGTAATTTTGGAGGCGCATAACATTGTGTGCAAACCTCTGATTGAGGTGAGATCTAAAGAAAAGTTGTAGCCCTCATCAAGAACTTTCTAACGGTATGTTGCACACCACCTACACGCAAGGAAATCAGGGCAATTTCCGACTTCTAATGGTTGGGAATCAAGTTGGCAATTTGACTCTCGGCCTTTCTTTTGGCCATAAGTTTTGTTTTAATTACTCAAATGGGTCAAGCAAACCCATTTTAGACATTTACATCCAAGAGCTTTCCAATGATATAAAGAACGTTTTAATCCAATGAGTTTTGACCCCTGCAATCACTTTCTGAAAATCTGGGAGTCCATCAGGACTCCAATTCCCAATGTGGGAGTTCATTTGGGAATGTGGAAATTCATTCCCTCACATTCTCCCACATTCCTTAAAGCATGAAATGCGACTCCCGGGCTCCATTTTTGGCCCGCACCCTTGCAAGTCCTTGTTTTGGTTGCAAGCCTAAGGCTAGGGTTGCGACAATTTAGACCAACATTTTGTTGTTCCACATTTATTTGCCATTGACATTTTCTATGATGAAATTTCAAACTTTCCTCTTTTGAATTTGAACTCCACAATGAAAAGAAGAGAAAATGCATGACACTGTTTGCAATAACCCCAAATTCATAGCAACCATCTCCAAAGCCTTTTTTTAAAACCTAAAACTCAAGCTTTGGTTGAAATAGAGTTCGTGACAAAAAACAAAAAAATATAGAACATCAAAAAATTCTCTAAAAAGATTAATTAACTTCGTTCCAGGTTACGTCCATAAGAATCCTCCATTGCTAGCAAAAAGGTCTACCCCAAGGGAAACATAGTCTGTTCACACGATTGGTCAAAAACTACTTTTGTTCTTCTTGTTGGGAGAAGTCGAAGACAGGACGATTGGCTCTGGCGGTGGTAGCAACAGGAGTGTTGGCAAAACATGTGATACCTCCATTGCCTCAATCCCCATAGAAGCTTGACCTTAATCCATTTCCATGTGATTTTGCAATGTATATAAAATTATTATTGCCTGCACTTCACCACTTTGGATATGGACTACAAAGGGTATATAGAAAACTCTTTTGCACATATAGTGGGCATTACATTTTTCATCCTGCCCTCCATTCAACCAAAAGAACCCTCCAAATCAGATGGTTTGAACTACACAAAGTAAAGGTACTTCCATTTACACTAAAAGAAAACGAAGGAAGGTTTTACAATAGTAGTAAGCCCATTCCATGTACATTTCCTTCTTCTATGCTGTTCCATTCTAGTAAACCACAAGCCAATTGTTAGTTCAAAACAAATCATCTTGAAGATGTATGCCTTTTTGTCACTAATTTGTGAAATTATATTAGTGAGGGCTTTCTACCATTGCTTTTTAATATACATAGTGTGCATTTAAGAAAGTCCACTTCACTATTGGCCATGACTCAAAGCTATCAATTTTATGTTGAAAAAGGATTTGGCACAACTATTATATAGATGTGTGTGTGTGTGTGTGTGTGTGTTTCCAAGTTCGATGTGAGGTAACTAGCTATGGAAAGTGAAGTCTCATTATCATTCATATTATTTTCTTTCCATTAATACAACAAAGAAATTGCTTGAACAACAAAGAGAGCATTAATAAACATTTTCCAACACTCAATAAAAAATGCACACCAAAGGCCATAGACTATAAGGGAGCATCTACATTTGCTACACCACAACATTGTATTTCTGGTCAATTTTGTGATGTAGCCAAAGTGAAGATCATCCATGAGAAGATTTAGCCAAATTTCGCTATATAAACAGATAGGGAAATCAGAAGGAAATAACGAGCCTTCTATATTTTTGGCTACTTACTTGGACCAAACATAGAAATATGGCAATTTTAATCTTAGTTTTTTGAAATTATGGCAATCAAAAACCCCTAAAATTACTTCGTTTTCACATTTTAATTTCTCTTTTTGGCGAAATGTCGCCAGTAGAAACACGCGCACACAAAGCACAGAACCTCACACACACACACCAGGGCCCGACGGAGAAGAAGACGTATTTGTATATTTTTCGTATTGAAATGTATACGATTAGATACGTAGCATGTGGGGTTTGCAGTTTGCACTTGTGCGCCTCTAATAACCTATCGTCTGCCCGTATTTGTACGTATTTTTATCTCATGAACATACTTCGTATTGTACGTTGTATAGATACGTCGTCGTTGGGGTTTGCACACTCTTTCTCTGTGCTTTTGGTGCTGTAGACTTTTGCTCGCTTGTTGCGTGTTGCGATTTCTCGATCGAGCAGCCGCATCTTCTTCAGGTACGTTGGCTCACTAACATCGAGAACATATTATAGGATGCGGTAGCTGTAACGCTTTCCTCGGGATTTGTTTTTCATTCTTTTGATCAAAAGCATTTTCCTCGGGGTTTTTTTGGGGCTTCTTGTGCCGAGGATGGCTCTAGTAGCTCTAATCCTCTAGGATGTTTTCGTAAGGTTGGCTTTCTTAGAATGTAAATTTGGCAGTGATCTGACTCTGATGTCTTGTTGTATTGCGTAGCCAGTTCCTTTGTGCATTGCTTTTCAAGAGTTGGATCTTGTTGCTGAGTGCGAAATCTGGGTTGATATTGATGTTGCTGTTTTGATAAAATGTTGTTGCAGTTCGATCTGACATGTACAGTTTTGAGTCTTGATTTTTTTGGCTCTTCCCACAGTACTAAGCATTCAACCTGCCACAAGCTTTTTCTAGAAGCAGAGCGAGTTCCTCACAGGTTATTTTGATATCTGAACTCCGTGAATTTCAAACTTGTTTTCCATTATTAGTCTGCCAATAATATTTCCCCTGATTCTGAGTTGCCAGACATTATTCAATTCCCGTGATTCCGTATCAACAATCGTTTTTTGATTTTCTGTTTCTTCTGTTTAAAATGCAATTAAACCGAAATTTATTTGTGCAGCCAGTTCTACTTCCCTTACTGAAGTTTCTAAGTGGCTCAGTTCTATCTACAAAGCTATTTTTCCCATTGTCAATGATCTTATTTTTCCTACAGTCAATGATCTTTGGGTGTCAAAACACAAAAAGTCTCATGTTCTGAGTTCTATCTACAGAGCTATTTTTGGTTTGGTCAATGATTTTTGGGTGTCAAAACTCTTAGAAAGGCTCATGTTCTTGAAAGGCTCATGTTCCTTTTGATGGTAGTTGGATTCTCAATGACTCTACATGAATAGTGGATGTAACAAAATTCCTTAATCTTTCGAGATTGGAAGTTGACAAAGCTTCTCCACCCTCACTGCAATTGATTGATTTTTCAACTCTATACACTAATATACACCTGACAGATCTAAAAACTCATATGAAAGTTTTGATTAATAAAGTATTCTATCAAATGTTTTAACTTCATTGTTTTGAGTTTTTGTTGGTTCACAGGACACCACTTTGAACTTTAAGTATTAATGGCTTAAGAATAAACAAGAGATAAACGTGTTTGAAACTCTACATAGCTTTAAAGCTTGAACTTCAGGTTCACCAACTTTCCAAACTTTTAGAGTTTTATGCACCTAGAGACAAAGACTCTTTTGGTGATGGCATATGCCCCAAAACATCTTGTGAGTTAAATTGAACTTCTAAAGGCTTCTCTTTTAACTTCTTCGATCTAGTTGTGAAGCAAAAGTCCTCAAGGTATATCTTGTGACATCTGTGATAAATGTTCTCAACTAGAGTATGCAGTCATTGACATGATTCATATGCCTCATGTTTGTTCCAATATCTCTATTACTGCTAAGTTGGGCATTATCAATAGTCAACTTTACAAGCTTCTGAGACTTTGCAGTTGTAAAGATTTCTTTGTTTCTTAGACAGTCAGTCTTATTGTCCTTTGAAGAATAAAGGCTACCCTCTAAAGATTCTATTAAAGAGGACTAGAGGGTTGTTCAATAAAGAAAAAATCCTTTTTAGAATGTCAGCGTTTGCAGTATTCATACTCTGAATGATTTTGTATAGAGTCTCATGAGTGTGAAGCTTCCTGTAAGCCCACTTGGTCTGTTTTTTCTCTGTAGCCAGTTTCTCTATCCTTTGTCTTCCTTTTCTGTGTGTTTGTTTTGTTTTTTCCCCTCAAGTCTTTTCTTTTTGTGCTTCTACTTGTGTTGTTTTCTTCCAGGCTTGCAACAGAAACTCAGTACACAGGTTAGTGTTTACACTGGCCTATGTCCATGGTAAGGAGCTGATGAAGTAAGTCATGAAGTTGTGATAGAGAATGCACTCTTATACATGCTACTGTTGATGGTGGCTGAACAAGTGAAAGATTGTCACTGTTTTTCATACTGCAAGTCAGTATATTTTGGTTTTCTTGTTCTTGTTTTATCTTTGTTGTATTGTCCTTTGTTCATAGTTTGTAAGTTCTTTTCTGGAAGTCTTTCTTTGACATAAAGTAGACGTTTTAACCTTGTTCTGACTTTCTTAATTGTGAGAATGGAGGTTTCTTGATTCTCACGAGAGATATTTCTGTTTCTTGCATGAGAAATGGCTCATAGAACATAATTCTCCTGAGTGGAATGAATTCGGGAAAAAGCTCTTACATGTGCAACTTCTTGAGTGATTTTCCTTCTTCTTGATACCATCTTTGAAACATTTTCCAAAGGGTTGTCGCTTTTCCTTGAAGATTTTCTTGTTGATTACTTTTGGCTCTTGTATGTAGGCATTCTGCAGATTGCAACTGTTTAATATACATAATCCTCAACTTGAAATGTGATTGTGTCTGCTTACAATCAAATTTTCATGCAATAATAGAATTTTCAAAGATGTCTCTCAGGTTTAGGGTTTTTATTTTGGTGGTTGATTAGTTGACTTCTTCCCGATCCTTAGTTGTCATTTCTTTCATGTCACGTGTGTTGTGTTCCATGATTGTTTTGATGTTGCTTCCAGCTATAGCTATGAATTGTACTAGCTCTCAGCTGGATCAAAGATTGCTTTATAGTTGTCACTCTCATATCTCACTTGTATCACTTTATTGCTATTCCTCTGCTTTTGTGTTTTACAGTTTTTCTGTTCATATGGTCTGGAACTGACAATGATATGTACTGTCAAAGCAAATGCAGCTATGGCCCCTTACAAAAGCTCAACCAAAGATCCATTGATCCACTTGTCAGAAGCATGGCGAGTTCTTCGTCTTTCTATGGCATTCCCTGCACGCATCCCCACATGGGATGCCATTCTCTTGACCGCTGCCAGCCCAGCCCAAGCAGACTTGTTCCAGTTGCAGCTTCAGTGGGCCAAGAGGACTGGAATAATTTCCAGTGGCACTGTAGTCCTTGCAATCCCAGACCCAGAAGGCCACAGGATTGGCTCTGGGGCAGCTACCCTTTGTGCTCTTCAAGGGCTCGCCAAGCATTTGGAAACCTCAGATTTCCATGTAAGTGCAGAATCATCCTGAGAAGGAGTCACAACTTAATGTCACCATGCTTCCAATGGACTTGAGTTCCAGTCATGGACTCACAGGTCAATCTGGGGGATTCTGGGATATACTCAACATCTCTCACCAGGAAAGTTGAAGGTATTTTCTTTGGATTTGCAGGAGGCATGCCCACCACTGTTTAATCCAATGGTTGGCTTGATAGGACGGATGCGGGTGCTACTGCTACATACTGGGGGTGACTCAAAACGGGTACCATGGGCAAATCCAATTGGAAAAGCCTTTTTACCATTGCCATTTTTAGCAGGGGAGGACCCAGATGGACCAGTACTCACACTCTTCAATCATATTCTTGCTATTTCTGCAACTGCAATTCAAGCATTTTCCAATAGAGGTGAGAATTGTTCATCATCGTCATAGCTCCCACAAGGTCTTGAGTCAATTCACCATGCCATGTACCACACCAAAGTGAATCCAATAGGTTACCACAGTTAACAAAATTGGTGTTTGCATTGCAAGACTCATATTTGCATTGATGGTAATCAGAAATTTTGATGTGACAGGTATTTGTGTTCTTGGCTCCTACAGAATGCTGAATCGTAAGTGACAGGCATTGCAGTGCCAGTCACAATCAACCATGTCTGAAGAAAGTCTGATTTTTGTAGGTGGGCTGCTGATCATGACCGGTGATGTGCTCCCTTGTTTTGATGCCGCATCTCTCAAGCTTCCCGAAAATGGCACTGTGGTTGTAACTGTTCCTACAGTACTCAGTACAGCTACTAAGCATGGGGTCATATTGTGTTCCACTGCTGGATCATATGGAGCATCAAGTGCAGTTACAAGGAAAAAAAGGTTTCCAGGTGAACAAAATGACAATCCACTGCTCGTTGAAGATTTACTCCAGAAGCCCAGTGTTGATGAAATGCTGAGGAGGGGTGCAGTTGATCCAGATGGCAATGCACTTCTGGATACGGGTATTTTTGCTGTTCAGGGCACTGCTTGGCATGATCTCATTGGCTTGGCGCTCTCTGATCCAAACCCAATAAATGATATTCTTATGAGTGGAGATGAAGTGGGTGGGCTCCCTCTCTTCCTCTTCCATAGAAAGTATATCGTAGCTCTCTCTTTACTGTTTTCATGAGCATTTGAAGAATTTTTGTCCTGGTTTTGAGCTGAAAGGAACTTCTGCTTTTGGGGAAATAGCTGGTGTATCCTGATTAATTTGCATCCATGAGGTGATGCAGGTAAGCCTTTATGAGGAGGTGGCAGGGGCATGGGTACCAAATAAACATGAATGGCTACAGTCTCGCCCACTGGGAAAACTGCTTGTTAATGCACTTGGGTCCCAGAGACTATACCATCATTGTGCCCGTATGAACCTACTTGTGCTCATTCTTTTAAGAAATTTTAGTTGCCATTTCAGATGAGTTTCAGCCAGAGGTTGTTTTCTGAAGTTCATGATGGCTTTCATCATTTTTTTTGTTATTGTCCTTTTGAATTTGAGTTATATGCTTGCCATTACATACAATAGTGGCTGTGAGCTTGTGCTGTCCTGTTGGTAATCTGACCAGCTATGGTTTTTGGGTTGTTGTCTCCCTTCTTTTGTGAGGACAATGTGTAACAACTTCCACCATGTATGTTGATTCAGGAAATCTGGTTTTCCTTCACTTTGGAACGTCAAGTGAAGTCTTGGACCACTTAGAGGATGACAGGGGTGGACGATTAGCCCGGAACTATTTCACTGCCATCCCAAGTTGTGGTACGTGTGATATAGCACCATCTGCAGTCATCCTTGCTTCAGATCTTCAACAGGGAGTTTCAATTGGAGCTGGAAGTTTGGTTTTTGATTGCACGCTTGATAGTTCCATACAGATAGGTGCTCGCTGTGTGGTCACAGGGGTTCATTCCAGCAACCAATCCAAAACATCAAAGCATGTTTTGCTGGATTCACACTGCCTTTGGGAGGTGCCAGTTTCAGGTGAATTAGTGGACTCCCGGGTGACACTATGTTGTGGTATAAATGATGACCCAAAACTTCCAAAACATTCTGGAGGGACTTTTTGTGGGAAATTATGGGACACATTTTTGGCCGAACAGGGAATTTCTGGTGCAGATCTTTGGGGCAAGGACTCCAGCAATAATCTGTGGAATGCAAAGCTATTTCCAGTTGTATCCAAACATGATGGCAAAAATGGTCCTGGAGGTATACAAGGCATTGATATTGCCATGTGGCTAATGGGTGTCTGGCATAAAGGAGCAGATCATAATCAGACTATGCTCAAGCATTGGCAATCCTTGACAGAACGTGTAAGCTTGCAGGATATCCATAACCGCATTGATTTCAAGCGAATGTACTATGATGTGAATACACACCGGGCTGCATTGGCTGCCGGATTTGCCAGGGCAAGCATTGAAAGTGGTCAAATGGACCGCAATCTTGCAAAACTTTGTCAAGTTATCGTACATGGAAACACTGAACAGGGGATTGAGATATGTATGGAGTTAGCAGCTTCATGTTCAGATCCATTGGCAGGGCATCTTGTAAATGTTCCACCAAGCCGAGTATATCAGGCACAAGTGGATATTTATGATGCATGTGGAAATGAGATTGCTAAATCTGTGTCGGAAGCAAAAGTTTGGGATGCAGTTGCTTCAGAGACTATGGCTGTTGTTGGGAAGGCTCATGAAGGTAAGACATGTTCTACTTTCACATCAAATCTTCAACCTGGTGTGTGCATGTCATGTACATCAAACCTTTAGACCTTCAACCTTGATGTGTGTATTGGTCATGTGAGTCTCAGGGACTTAATCTTCATGGCTAAGGATGTTTAGTGGACTGATGTGGCATAGCTGGCAAGTCTCTAGAATGTGCAACCTCTGATTGTTGGAACAATATCTCTCAGCACTCTAACCCTATGTTAACAAGGTCTGCAGGGTGGAAAGTCAATTTTCCAGCAAACAGTGCTGAGTGGGAAACTGAAGGCTGTAATCATTTGCCCCTGAAATTGACTCATGTTGAAGTGAACCTTCCAGTGCGCCTGGACATTGTTGGAGGGTGGAGTGATACTCCTCCATGGAGCCTAGAGCGCACTGGGTGTGTGCTTAATATGGCTGTAAAGCTAGAGGACCAGTTGCCACTTGGTGCAGAAATATCAGTCCACAATTTTGGATCTGGCATCTCAATGAGCGATGATGCAGGTCACACTTGCAATATCAAAGACTCTCGGGCTATTTCTCCACCTTTTCAAGCAGATGACCCATTTCGGTTGGTTAAAGCAGCCCTCATTGTGACAGGCTTTGGGGGTCCAAACTCTGGGTCACTAAGTCACGAGTTGCGGATTCGAACTTGGGCGAATGTAGCAAGGGGTAGTGGGCTAGGAGTATCAAGCATTCTAGCTGCTGCAGTAGTCAGAGGCCTACTACAGCTGCAAGGGGTTGATGAATCACCTAAAATTGTTGCCAATCTTGTTCTGGTTTTGGAACAGATAATGGGCACAGGGGGTGGGTGGCAAGATCAGATTGGTGGTGTGTATCCAGGTATCAAATTGACCACAAGTAGTCCAGGCCCACAAATTACACTAAAAGTGGACCCTATTGAAGTCAGCAGTGAACTGAAATTGGCACTGCAGGATCGTATGGTGGTCATTTTTACCGGCCAGGTGCTGATCTCTTCTTCAATGTTATTGCTCCTCAATAATCTTCTCACAACTAACAGCACAGTAAACATTGCATGCAGGAGGTCCTTGAGATGTCCTCAGAATTATCAAGATTCCTGTTACAATGGATTTGCATCTTAGAATTCTTGTTACAATGGATTTCTCATGTGTGCTTGGTATGGCTTTCGATAGGTGAGACTTGCAAATACAGTTCTACAAAAGGTTGTTCGCCGTTACTTACAACATGACCTGCGCCTCATTATGACAATTGATCATTTGACCATATTGGCTGCAAGTGGTCGAGCTGCCTTGGTTTCCAACAATTTGGACAGGATTGGTGAAATAATGGCAGAAGCCTGGCTTTTACATCAGGAACTTGATCCAAATTGCAGCAATCCATTTGTAGATAATGTGTTCCAGAGTGTTTCTCACTTGAGCTCTGGGCATAAGCTTGTTGGTGCTGGAGGTGGTGGATTTGGTATCTTGATAGCCAAGACTAGGGAGGCTTCAGTTTCTATGAAGATTTTACTTCAAGAATTTGGGCCACCTTTGGAAGTCATCAACTGGAGCTTATGTGAAGATGGCGATCTTCTATAATGTACACTTTCATTTCCCACTCTCCATTAGCAACCCCTTCTTTGGTCAACATCATTTCAAGACCACTGCAGGTCTATCATACATATCTTTGGGGCATTTCTCTTCTAATTATAAACCACTGTTTCGATGGCTTGGTGTTGAGAAGTGAGTTTCTGTCTTGATACAAATAACCTAGAGTATGTGTGGTGCAAGAGAATTTGGCATCAATTACCAAAAACAAGCAGCTTGTTGTGTAACAGTCTGCCCTTTACTGCAGGTCCAAACAGAATCAAGACAGATGATGGAACCTATTCATGTCCTGGCTGCCAAAATTCAACCCAAAATTGTACCCCAAATCTTAGAAGGATGCAGAGACTCTTCCCTCGAGGTAATAAACTCGAAGAAAAATGTCTATCATTCTGTGAAGAGCCTAGCCTTCTTGTTCTTTCAACAAGAATAGAGCTTGGCATTCCACTATTCATGTAATTAACCTTTGTGGAACTGTAAACCCACCTTATGGACTCAAAGCCCCACTTCCTCTCTCCATAAGGGTGGTGCAAGGAACTTTCCTCCTTTGCAAGTGGGTTGGGAATCCCAGCATTGCAAGTACTTGATGATTGCATGTTAGATCTTGGCAACATTTTTGCAGATGATTTGGTTTTGGTGTAGTTGATGCTTTTGGGAGGGTGGGGTGGAAGATGCAATGAATGATAATTACCCCCCCTTACAGGATTGGTGAATGCAGAACAATGCTTCCAGTTCCTTTCACATATTGCCCTTATGAGTGTTGACTACTTGATACTTAGTGCAGACAAAGTTCATGAGCACCTTCATGTACGGGCGTTGTAGTGCACAAGAATTGAATTAAGGAAGAGCTCCTTGAATAATACACTCCAGGAGGTCTTAAAAGTCTTCTGGGATTTTATTTTATTTTATTTTCATCTGTGGTTTTGGAAATAGCAATCACCAATTGCTTAATAATAAGAGGATCTAACAGGCTTGTTAAGCTCGGTTAACGAGCTTTTTAAAGCTCAGTTACAACGTAGAATAATCAACAGCAGACATGCATATCCAAGTATACTAAAAGAACATGCACATGTTCACATCAGAAGATGTCAGATTTTCCTGGTCTTTTCTTGTCCCTGGAAAACTATGTTCTTGCCCCACACCCACCCACCAAGGCTATAGGCAAGATCACCCTGTAATCATAGTTTACTTGAGCATGCATATACTGGAATGGCCAGTTTTCGAAATTCCAAGGCTGCTTTTCCAGACTCTTATTTCACATGTGGCATCCAGGGACATGAATAAAATTATTAGAGACAGTTGTTGTTGTTGTTGTTTGTTGTTGTTGTAGCATCAGGACAAACTGCCCAAACAAACAAGCTCTAGTACTCAAGAGGATGATATCAGATAGCAAAATAATTCAAAGATGTTGTTAGCCTCTGTACTCAGTCTGTGATTGCCATGCATAGCCAGAAGAATTGTCCAAGAGGATTTGCACCAAATTAGTTTGTTGTCTTATTAGGAGAAAAACTACACTAGTACACACAATTACTTGAGAATACGTGTAACAAAATAACGATACAAAATAACTAAAAAAAAGCATTGACTTACTTACCTCGGATGTCATGTGTGGTGGTGGCCTCAAAGATTTCTCAATACAAATTGCACCACAAAGAGTCATATACTCAATTGATGCAAAAGGTGGGTTTAAACTTCAAGCTATTGATTGGAGCCCCCCAAAAAATTTGTAGTTGTCACCAAAATGCAATAGAAAACTCTATAACAATTGGACATGATTGCAAAAAACTGCCTTCCAATTTGACAAGAACATGATAGTAGGTTAGTTGCAACTTGCTTGCAGCCAACTACCGACTCCATACTCTCTCTCTTTTGCACATTGCAATGGGACCATCAATGTTACTTCCCAGTCCTACATGATTGCCTCTCCAAATAATTGATTTTTCCATCTCTTTCAAGAGTGAGAAAGTGGAGGATGTCACCATTCATTATTATTTTTTTAAGTCTGGAAACCTACTTCAATCAATAACAAGCAGGCTACATACAGCTGGGTCCAGAACAAAGAGCACTCAAGCACTACTGCAGATCACCAGACCTTTGTAGGCCTACAAGACCATAAAGTTATCAGTAACGTCCTCCCCAGTTTGAACCCGTCTTTGGTCCTTGGTTTTCTGTTCCATGCCCAGTTTGAGGCTATCAGCAATATCAGTCAAACTGGGGACCAAAATCACTGAACTGGGGACTGGATCACACAATTTGGGTGAGCTAAATAAACCCTGCCCAGTTGACGTTTTTGGTGTAGGAATCCTTAGTTGTGGGGTTTTAGGGTTTGAGGTTCAAGTGATAGTGTTCAGAATTCAGGGTTCGAGTTGTAGTGTTTAGGGTTGAGGTTGTATGGTATTGGGTTTCAAGTTGTAAGTTCCATAGTGTAGGGTTTTAGGGTTCAAATTCCAAGCTTAGGGATTTAGAGTTGAGGTTCTAGCTTTTGTGTTTAAGATTTAGGGTTCAAGTTGTAGGTTCTTGGTTGTATTTTGGCTATTTTGGTTTAAGGCTTATGGTTAGGGTTTAGGGTTATGGTTATAGGTTGTAGAGTTGGGGACTATTTAAGTTTAGGGTTAAGGTGAAGGATCAAGTTTAAGTTATAGGGTTATGGTTGAAGTTTAGGTTTTAGGGTGAAGGTTGAGGGTTAAGTTCAGTTTTTAAGGTTAAGGGGGGCACATTCATAGTCATAGGAACAAAAAAAGGACATTAGATATCAATGAAAAAAAAGGTTATGTTTATGTAGTGTCATTGAAAGTTGTCATAACCGTGGCAAGTTGTGTTAAATGATTACTATAGGTATTGGGAAGTTTCATTTTGAAAACCCTTTACATTCAATTTTAAATTCATTCAAAAAATTTAAATACACAAAGTGATTTTGGGGCCAAAGGACCCCATAGTCCTTGGATAAAACAGTTAAATTTTGATTCCTATAGTTATGAACATGCCCAAGGTCAAGGTTTAAGTTTTGGGGGTTAGGGTTAGGGGCCAAATCTAGGTTGGGGTTCAAATTTAGGGTTCAAATTCTAGGGTTGTGGTTTAGGTTTTAGGATTATGGTTATGTTTATGGTTCATGTTTTATGATTAGGGTAAGGATTCAAGTTTTGGTTAAGCTCCATTTTGATGTTCAAGTTTAGGGTTTAAGGTTGAAGGTTCCATAAAATCTTTTGGCATGTGATTATAAAATTGAAAGCTTGTGTTCTTGATTTTTTTTTAAATTCTCATTATCACTTAAGTAAATGGAATCTTTTTCAATATATGGTTCCTTTTCAAAGGTGCATTCCAAAAATTATGAGTCGAAGGGGCACCTTAAATAAAGACTTAAGCAACTATTGAATTTAGATTTTTTTGGGATATGCTAGGAATATTTCATTTGTAAGATGTAACAAAAAAATTTAAAACTTTTTTGATTTGAAAATATGTTACATTATATTACTATGTAAAGATATGTTTTAAATATTTCTCCAAAATTATGTCATTTTCAAGTCTTTTTAAGTTCATTTAAATGTTTGAATAAGTAGTAAAAGCACTTTTTACAATGTTTAACAAGTGTTTGTGGATATTATATTCTCATTAAATACATTCCAAATTATTTCACATGTTTCCATAATTATTAAAAACATTATCATTTAAACATGTTAACAAAATTTACAATATTAGTGAATCCAAATGAGATTTTACAAGCCAATATGTTTACTTGGCCTTGTTGCCAAAAAACACCTTTTTCATAAAAAGGAATTTTGGAATGAATTTTTTCGCAACTTGTTATTTATCATATGTACAATTGCCTCAATATGTTGCATGTTTTGAGTTAATTGTTTTAAAATAAATATGAGTTTTTTAAAATGCATATGTTTTGCTAGATTCTACATTTCATTTTAAAACATGATCACAATTGCAAATCACATCAAAACATTTTGATATTTTAAGTTTTATTTTTTTGTATTATAATCTATAGCTTCATTTTAAACACTATATACATTGCATCACATTTGCATGTCATAAAGGATTCATGAACTTTAAAATAGACCCCTAAATTTTGAAAAACGTTTTTTTTTGGGTGAAGTTTTGAATGTTTTTTAAACGTGTGTAATAACTCCCCATTACTACTTTTTTAAAAAATTAAATGTTTGTATTATGAAATTATGGGGCCCTTTATGAAAATAATGTTATTAAATGAAGTTGTTGAAAGTCTTTTGCTCAAACCAAATTTCAAAATTAGAACATGTAATGGGGTGCAATCATAATCAAACGAGCCAAAAACCATGTTAGATGACAAAAAAATTACCATTTAAAAAAAAAATATTATGTAATGCCACTTTAATGTTATGTTGATCAAAAACATTTGTGCTAAATGGTTTATATGAGTGTTGAAGATTTTTTTTTAATAATTTAATTTAATAAATTAAGTTTTGGTTTTAGTAAAGGA
>Ga0209611_10002869_pt1 | contig 30194 bp, 28 predicted proteins | sample S1TSphgellanicum_3_FD_187693 | JGI IMG/M metagenome (GOLD analysis project Ga0209611, IMG submission 187693) | Host-associated microbial communities from peat moss isolated from Minnesota, USA - S1T2_Fc - Sphagnum magellanicum MG (SPAdes) (version 2) | ecosystem: Host-associated > Plants > Peat...
TATTAATGGCTATTGGTTGTTATTTTATTAATGGTTTATTGGTGGCTATTCTATTAATGGTTTATTGGTGGCTATTCTATTAATGGCTATTGGTGGTTATTCTATTAATGGTTTATTGGTGGCTATTCTATTAATGGCTAATGGTGGTTATTCTATTAATGACTATTGATGGTTATTCTATTGATGGCTTATTGGTGGTTATTCTATTAATGGTTTATTGGTGGTTATTCTATTAATGACTATTGGTGGTTATTCTATTAATGGTTGTTGGTGGTTATTTTATGAATGGTTATTAATGGTTATTTTATTATAAGTTATTGTTGGTTATTATATGTTACATTATAACTATTGATGATTATTGTATTATAAATTATTGTTTGATATTCTATATTATAATATCATAGGTTATTGGTAATTATTATATTGTAGGGTATTTAAAATTATTTTTCATAGGTTATTATTTTCTATTCTAAGTTATTTTCACCTTAGGTCATTATATATATTTTTAGATTATTTTAAGTTATTATGCTTAGGATAAAATAATTTATAATAACATAAAGTAGAATGACCTTGAATAATTTAAATTATAACTTGAAACAATATATATTAATTTTAAATAAAACAACTTAAAGTATAGCCTAAAGTTAGTTGAATAATTTAATTTAAAATCATTTAAAAGCTTATAATAAACTAATTAATATACTTTAAGGTAAAATAACATATAATAATTTAGGGTACAATAAATTATAATAACATATAATAACATAAAATATAAGTTAGAATAACTAAAGTAACTTAAAATAATATAGGGTACTAATGGGTACCCGTGACCTTCGTGCACTATGAAGTCTCCGATTTCTTTAAACTTGGTTCATGTTTTAGTTTTCCACCTTGATTGCATCACGCAGCCATGCTCCAGCTGGTCGGGAGATGGATTTGCAGCTGTTGGTTGTGCTTCCATTGCTGCACATGAGGATGTGACCATATTGAACCCGAATCCTTGGCTTGTTTTCACCCTCTTCTAGCCCCACCATGATGAATCCATAACATGCTGCTGCTAGCCAGGAAGATCATTGCACATGGTCTGCATATGATGATGGTTAGAATTGTCACTCCATTGCTCTTCCCAAATTCCAACTTGCTGCAACATGAACCCAGCAGGCTCATGATCATCATCATGTTACTGTAGCAATATTCTTCCCTCAATTTTCTGATTGACAACTGTTGATGATCTTGCAAGCTAGTGAGCATTGAAGTTGTAGCCTCCTGAGACAATGGCAGCAATGAATTCACATGAGTTCTGCCATGATGATCCTGCATCATGATGACTCCTCATGTGATCCTCCTCAAGGGAAAATCTCTGCTCCTGAATAATATGATCATCAGGAGTAGTTGCAGAAGGACACATTTGGTGTTGTTGTTGGCCATCTTGGTTGTTGTTGTTGTTGTTGTTGGGATCTCCTGTTGTTAGTAAGCAGGCTGCAAGGCTGCTTGCTGGATGATGATGATGCGAGGATCCCAAATTTTGGTTCTGAAGGGAGCACCCTAAGAAGCTGAAGTTGGAGTTGTTGAGCTCCAGTTGCAGAAGCTGTTGGGCAGGTTTAGTGTTGCTACTGTTGCTGTTGTTACTGGAGACTCCATGAGCTACCTGCTGCAAGCTAGTCATGGCTAGCTGCATATCCGTGGGAGCAAGAGCAGGAGCAGGAGTAGCATGAGAAGAACTTACATGATGAGGAGACTGAGACCTTACAGTGGTGTTCTGCTTCTTCTTTTTCTTCTTCCCTTGATCAACTATTGCAGCAGCAACAGCTGACACTTGCATAATGCTGGTGGTGACAACACCTGATTCTAGCTGCAAATACAATTGTCCTCCGCCTGGACTCAATGATGCATCTGCTCTTGGAGACAACTGCAGCAACAGTAGCAACCACACCCAACATTGCCATTTTGTTTTTCCAACAACAACAACAAAAACAAAATCATCAGGCAGCTGCTATAGAAAGAATCAGGAGCAAGTCTTTTTCTTCTCCTTCGCATTCATGAGCGTAATGACAAAGCTGACAATGCTCAAGAGAAGAAGCTGGTGAAGATGATCATATGTACCGGTCATGATGGAGATGGCGCAGCGCTTGTGAACAGCAGCTGCTGCATCCCAGAAGAGAGAAACACACTCGAAAGGCACACATAGATGTTCACAAGAATAAGACTTGAGTGAGGTTCCAGTGTGGTCATACCGTGGCAGGCTGATGCGCATGCCGATGGTCTCATAATCAGGGTCAAAGTAGGGCCAACTTCTTGCCTCCATCAACGCTGAAGCGGTGCTCTTGAAGATAAGAATACCTGGTTCAGTAAACAGCACACAACTGAGAAAAGTTTCCACTATCTCCTCTCTCGCTTATTAGTGCAGCAATATGTGCGGTTTTTTCATCAGAAGAACTACGGGGACTTGATGCTGCACAGTACCTAGAAGCAAATACTATTGTTTCCAAAACAAAGCAAAGTGTAGTATTACAGCTAGTGAGATCTGCAAACACGTGAGACAGAGGAACGGAGCTTTTCAGAAAAGAAGTCTTGGAACTATGTGCGAGGAAGAATCAAGGGCTTGCGATCAAGGACGCAGCCATGTCGATCAAGAACAGCGATTTTTGGCAACAAGATTTTCTCTCTCAGGGCTTTCAGAGTTTCTCTATTTCGATCTATACATATGTTTCTCAAAACATAGAATCTCCAAGAAGAAAGCCAAGAAACATAGAAAAGAAGGAAAAGGAGAATAAACAAGTCTACGTGTGGTTCACAAATCCCACCTTGCACCTTCAAAATAGGCCAGCCTGCAAGCGAAGGACTAAGGTAGGTAGAAGGAGCAATTAAAGCATTGTTCATCGTGGTGCAACGAACAGTGCACTCTTGAAGAAGAAATTCAGAAGTGATTCCTCCAACACACCACCACCACAACGTTTCTTCGTGCCTCCATTTGGTTTCTGTTGTTGTTGGCCCTCCATCGCTCGCTCTGCTAAATTTCTACAAACCACACAAAAATAATTTCGCAGTGCTAAAACAAATTGCGCTAACAGGATCACATGAACATGTGGATAAACTGTTGCCGCCGCCATGAGTCGTCGTCCTCCTCCCGTTCCATCATCATTTTTTTCCAGGATAAGGAACTTCCGGGACGGATGATGGGACGGATGGATGGAAAGGATGACCACCCAAGGATATTATATAAATAGATATCATAAACTAACATAGATATAATATCTAAAAAAACATATAAATAAACCTATTTGCTATAGTAAATTGTAATAGTGAATTATGTTAACTAGTAATGAAACATGATGTCACATAATGATATTATGGTGAAATAACTTTCACTAGGTGAAATCAGTAAAATGCAATGAAGTTATTTCACTTTTAAGGTCCCATAATGATTTAAACTAGTAAATTACACCCCACTTTGGTAGTAGTGAATTGAATACCTTGGCCTTGTCTTATGGGAAAAATAATTTTCAAAATAAGGGGTGAGAGGTTTTTAATCATGATGTGGGTGCCATCAATTGCACCTTTTATGTTTGGCAACTTGTCATGTGTTCCTATGTCGGTGCTTATAACCATCGTTGTCACCACATTCATAACACACAACATAAAAATACCCTGAATGGTACACCACATCCAAACTGCCCCCCTATCTATGCCTAAAGTCCCCTTGAGCCAAATAACATCATAAAACAACTTATTACAAATCCACCATGGATGAACACTTTGGTTAAAAGGCAAAAGGATCATTAAGCCGAGTGCAAATGTGAGCCCCATTGTTAATTGCCTAGTTGTAATCCTTTAAATCCCTAGCCAAATGTGAATTACCATGGAAGAAAACCTTAGATTAGTTTTATTATGTGACCTAAATAACCTTGGTCTATTGGGTGCATCGAGGCCAAAACCATTTGCTAACTTGCACTTTTTCCATTGGTGGCATAAGACATCACATATGCCAACCTTGAAAACATTTGTCACAAATCAACATAATGGTGGTTCTTGAAGCTTACCCACACAACATACATCATAGGCCAATTGGAACCATAGCTAAGGATGGGTCCATTTAGCCATCCACATTGGGAAGATGACATGGTGCACAATTGTGCACATGGTCCTTCCATGTCTTTCCATCTCAACCCTCTAACAATAACACTCCAGAAGGTAAAACCTTTCGCACACATAAAATAACACATCCTATAGTCACATCCAAAGTAGTTGGTGTTGCTTGCTATAAATAAACATAATCTCCTCGTTCAAATCTTCGAATCTAAGGTCAATAACCACCTCTGTGTATAATGGCATAATGCAATGTATCTTGGTGTTGGGCAATTGTTAGATTTTCCATAGTCATGGGCATAACACATTAAAACATGGTGGCTTGTTGCTCACATGCTTGAATCCACACATTAAGATCATCCATGTTGATTACTGCCATCGCATCTCATCGAATTGGGCTGGTAACTTAAGCTCACAACTAAACAATAAGAAGTATGGTGAAAAAGATGAAAAAGAAGTTTGATAACTAAACCTATACCCCATAGCTAACCATGGTAAATATAAGTCCCAATCTTGAGTATGGCCTTTATGAAGACCATAATTTCGCAAACCTTGTTTCACCATCCGTTTAGTTAACCCGTCTACCTTAAGATGATTTCGTGAAGTCATGCAATGATCAATCAATGCATTCTCACACAACTCTTGGAATTCCCCACAAAATTTTGTACCTTGGTCAATGAGAATTTCAATTGGAGCCCCAAACCTACTAAGTACCCTGTCCAAAAATGTATATGTTGTTCCTTCACAACTACGATCCAGCAATGGAACCAACTCCAACCACTTGGAGAAATGTTCAATCATAACCAAAACATATCGGTTATGTAGAAATGTTAAATTCAATGGGTTGATAATTGGAAAATCCATCAGTACCCAAGCCCCATAATTGGTAAGGATTGTAGGTGAGGTGTAGGTGCATTGAAAGATGCCCCAACTTGACCACACACCATACATCTAGAAACAAATTATTGAACTTGCAATTGCATCCCTTGCCACCAATATTGTGTCTAAAGCAAATTGTATGTCCGTTGGACCCCAAAAAATGGCCCAACTTCTCATGAACATGCCTCACAAGGCTTTCACGTTGCTCTAGGTGAAGCACGATCTTCACTTGTCCATCTTATCACATTTGTAAGAGGGAATTACCTTCCCAATTGAATTGTTTGGCCTTATGCACAACACGATCTTTTTCCTTGTGTGTTAATCCAATTGGAACTTCATTTGCTTGCAAATATGCAATGACATGTGCATCATCATAAATATCCAGGGCACTATTGCCCTCCAACTCCATGTCCAGATCATGGGGATCCCCATCCTCTACATTAGTTTGAGGTACATCCCCAAAACAACCCAATAAGGTACAAAGGTATGCAGAGGCATGCCATCCTCTTACCACTTCCAAATCCACATCACCATGCCAACGAGCCCAATGGTATCCTCCTTGTTGGAACTTAGGTTCCGACTCAACCCATCGGCATCTCAATTAACCTTACCATGCTTATGAATTATATCAAAGTCATATTTTTGTAGGATAAATGCCCACCTAGCTAACTTTCCTGTGAGTCGATCTGATTCCATAAGGAATTTTAAAGGTTAGTGATCGGTAATCAAAGTGAATGGACTACTATAAATATAACATCAAAATGATGAAACAACCCAACAATTGCAAGGCATTTCCCTTCATATGAGTTATACTTGGCCTTTATTTTGTTGTTGGACCAACTAGCATATGCCACCACAAACTCTCGACCATCATCATCAAGTTGGGTAAGCACAATTCCTAACCTTAATGTACTCCAATTAATGTGTAATTGAAATGGTCGTCTTTAAATGGGTCACCTCAATATGGGGGCTGATGAAAACTTAGTTTTCAACTTTTGAAAGGTTTGTTTTTGTGGCTCATCCCAAATAAACTCTTGGTCAATCTACGTTAGTCGAGTTAAAGGTTTGGTTATGTTATTGAAGCCTTTCCAAACCTCCAGTTGTAATTACACAAGCCAAGAAAAGTTCATAACCAATTAACATTTGTTGGTTGGGGAACTTGTGAAATGGCTTCAACCTTGGCCTTTTGAACCCCCAATCCACTTGATAAATCATGTGACCCAGGTACTTTACACAAGTATGAAAGAACTAGCACTTGCATGGATGAAATTTACAATTATGTTCCTTAAGTCTTCCACACACCTCTCGCAAATGGTGCATATGATCTCCTAGGGTTAAGTTAAAACAATTATGTCATCAATGTAGCATTTGGTAAAACCAAGACCCACTAACAGTCGATCCATGACCCTTTGAAATTCTGTAGGGGCATTTTTCAAACCAAATGGGAAAAACTTCCATTGGTACAAACAATCTTTCCCATGGGGGTCAACTCCCTAAAATGTTGTTTTGACTTTATCACCTTCCCTCAATGGCAACTAATGGTAGCCACACCTTAAGTCCAAGGTACTTAAAACCTTAGCTTGTCCAAGGGCATCAAAGATCTCCTTCAGTAGGGGCATGGCATATTTGTCTGAGCAAGTCCATTTATTCACCAAACGATAATCCCCACATAATTGTAAGGGAATCCAATTGCCAAAAATGTTTTTCTTGGTTGGCATCATTATTGCGGAAGCATATTCACCCCTAGACAATTCCATCAAACCAACATCCAACAACTGTGTCGTTTGAGCTTGAACCAAAGTTCTATTCATTTCACTAAACCTATAAGGTCGCCTAAAAATTAGATTATCATCCTCCAACATGATTCAAACCTCTTATCCCCTTAACCGATCTAATTCCTTTAACTAAAGGCAAAACATTCAATGAAATCTCGCATTATTTGTCATGTTTCATGCACCTCACCTCCTATAACTATTGGGTTAATTCTTGGGTCCCATGTTTTTGCAGTCACATGTACCTTGGGTGGGGATGATGGAACATCCCCAGCGCCCAAGGTTGAGGGCATGGCTTGTGATTACTATGCAAAATGTGGAAAGGTGCCATCATGTCCCGATGCCCCCACATCACCAATTTCTTATTCCACACCCATAAATGTCCCTTGGCATCCTTGATCCCATAATTGCCAAGGATGTACTTGTCATGTTGTAACATCACCCCTACCCCTTGCACTGTCATAATTGACCTAATAAAAGGTGCAACAAGTGAAAGATGGGGTGGAGTGGGTGGGTATGATTGGCCAAAACGTAACTATCTTGCCAAGACTAAGCTAAAAATCCATGTGAGGCAATTGAGATCAAACACTTGCCCCAAAATTCACCTACATGTTCTTTCAAAAATGTCTTGCATAGTTGTGGTGCCAGTGCGGAATCCCACGGCTCATTCCCTTTCATCTAAATTTGGTTTTTTCATACTAGATGAATGGGAATCCCAAATCATCCTCGAACCCGCATTCCTAAATGCATGAGAATGTGGAAAAGTCAAGAATGTTGGTAGGGTTATTTGTGGAAGGCCAACCCTATTGACCATAACCAAAGGTGGTCAATCATCATGATGAACCGCACATGAATGGCGTCCTAGATCCAATATGTCATCCACCAAACATGTGGGTGACCTAGGAAAGAGTTCATATGCTCGTTGGACACCTCTAGTGGTGCTAGGTTAATCCACATCCATTGGAACCAATGAGGTCGTGAACCAATTGAAGCAACATCCACTTGCACTAGCTTGCCAATCCAAGCCCTAGTTTGTTGTCATTTAGCCAAAACAATTGACCTTGAATCCCCCAATGGTGGGACATTCTCCAACAAATATGCACATGGGTGCATATGTGATTATTGTAAATGTTACACAACATGAATCAATTCCTAAAATAAACCTAACCTAGGATCGAAATTTTTTTGACCCATACCCACCTGTGAAAGATCTTAGCACGGCCATCTATAAATGACCAAATCAATTAGCCCAATCCTTGCCAAATTTAACACCCCTAGCAAGGTGATGTTATTTGGTAAGGAATGTTAATAACCCTATATGGCTGATATTGGTAACAAATGAGGATACTTTTGTTGCAACATCATGACATGTCACATGGAGGCTTGTCTAGCTTGTGGATCCTTCTCCACATAATGGTATCTCCAAACTAAGATGCCTAACTATATAACTACAACTAATCCATAATTAATGCCTCCAAACATCTCAAATAGGCATATCCCATCCTTAGGAATATCCCACTGAATAACTCTAGTATCCAATGGGCTTGAACCTTGAGGCCCATTACCAAGGTTCACAAGTGTATGTGGGCTTCGTGATGGTAGAATGTGCCAAGCCCGACTAATATAATGACTCACTAATGCCTAGAGTTCAATCAATGTGCCCCATGATGGCCTATGATCCAATGGAAAAACTTGAACAATTGGGACCCCCTATGGCCCTAACATTACCAATTCACTATTTGGAGGTGCATCTTGGTCATGGACATTACCCTCCAACAACTCAAGTCCATGTGGAGGGCCTAAAAATCTAGCCGACATAGTTGACTTGTTAGATTTTCCTTATTGGCCCCCAATGAATCTCACTAACAATGAAACTTTGTGGCTAGCTCATGTTTGCCGGCCTAGATGGTAGTATGCAATTTCCTCCCAAAAATCAATGGTAACCCTTAGGGGGTACAACACCACACCTCCAACCAACACCTCATAGGACGTAGCATGCATGACCACTGTTCAAGCCTGCACAGTAATGTAATTTGCTAGCTTGTTGGGATTAATCTGAATCACAATCTCTTGCTTAGTTAACCCTCGTGCTATTTCTAACCCATCCATGGATGTCAAAATGTGATATGGGCATGGGTCAAGATTAACATCAGTCAATCCAAAACTGTCAACAACAACTTTGCCCAACATCAATGGTTGAACACCAAAATCCAACAACACCCTAAGGGCTCAATATTGGTGTGCCAATGCCCCCTTCACTAAACCATTTTTTCCTCATTATGCACAACCACAACCCCAGGAATAACATTGGTTTGATTAATGGTTGGTTGTGTTGGAAGGTCATGAAGTTTAGCCATAGCCACATGCCAAGATTTAGGTTGAACCTTGGACACCTCCATGCGATTGGCCTCAAAAATTGGACGAGGAATTATAGAAGGCAGAAAAGTGTCCTCCAACATAACCATCACCTTTGGTGTTCCACCATTCTCACATAATGTGGCTACTAAGCAAAACACGGTTGTTAGTTGAATTCTTGAAATGGCCAATGTCTCATCAAAAAACAATGGTGCTTGACACACTACCTTGGCCACCTCCATCAAACTTGTGGGTGCCTTGGACCTAGGAATAGAACTAGGCGTTTTCCTTGACATTCCACCTAAAGTTGACACCCTAATGGGATTGGGAATGGTGTCTGTAAACAAAAATGATTGTGGGAACTACACTTGGAATTGAACTTCACCACGCTAAGGATCCAATCTTTCAATAGCACTTCATGGTTTTGGCACATGTGTATTAGCTCTTGTCATTGGTGCAAATGTGGAAATCATCTCACTAAAATTTGGAACCATAACATGGTTTCCATCATTTGTTGCCCATCATTCATGATCTTTTGACATATGTGGCATCATTTCATTTGGTGCCACTAATCCTTAAAAACCAACTCCACAAAAGAATCTTTGATCCACATCTAACCCATATGATTGGTCATCTTCCTTATCCTTAACCTTCCTTGGCCCAAATGCAATAGATTTCACTTGGGCCACCATGCTTATGACTAGGGCTTCCAACTGTGCAAGCTTAGCCTCCATGGTGTTGGGTTGGCCTTGAGTTAACTTGGTGGCTAACCCTTTGTTTGTTGCACCTTTCCCCTTCTTGCCCTTCCTAGAACCTTGGCCCTTACTAGCATTGGCCTTGCTGTAATTCTAGGTGAAATGTGAAGAAATGATTGGCATCATGCGCATATGCATGACAATGGGAACATGGATGGCTATGATTAGGGTTGGAAGTTGTGGCTTGTGGTGGATTGGGATAGTCCTTTTTTTTTTCTTTGTGAGGCCCACCACACCTCCAACATTTGTCCTCCCCACCTTGTTCTGCTAAATAGGATGTGGAACCACCACCTAAATTTGGTTTGTCCCCCTTGGCCTTGGGTGGTGCAACCTTAGTGGGTCGATTCATGATTGTTGGTTTGATGGTACTAGAAAATTCCTTGGGTTTTCCTTGTTGAACTTAAGGGTGACCATTTGTTCTTCCACCATGTTCATCTCAATTCTTTTCGACAATTGAAACACACTAACCAAAATGGGTTGTGTAAGTTACAATAAAATGTCATCTTGCGCCTAATGCTTAAGCTCCTTGTCTAGGATCCCATACTAAAACTAGACTACTTAGGCTTCTGTGACACCCTACATCACCATGATGAACCTACACATACATACATAGGCTTCTCACAAACTCTCATGGGGCTCACATTGGAAATCTTGCAAACTCCGCAACTTATCAATCCTAACCTTTTGGTAATTTTGTCGCAATTCACAAAATAATTCCACAACTGGCTTAAATATGGGCAATGGGCTCGTGTACTAATGGATGCCCCTGCACCACCACCTTTAGTAATTCCACCACTTTTGGTGGCACCATTGTTAGTGGCACTTCCACTTCCACTTGTTGAACTAATGCCAAGAATTGTTGTTGCACCACTTAGGGCCACAATTCCCCTAGTGATAGAAACATCATTTGGAAAGCAATACAACCGCCACTCCTCAATCTGAATTTCATGGGCATGCCTAAATTCATGATAGTCATCCATAGGCTGCCCCTCCAAATGTTGAAACAAACCTTTCCATGTCATGAAGGGTGTGAACAACTAGAGATTACACATTTGTTACATATCACACCAATTGTCAAACTCCTAAATAAAATCATCCAACTCAATGGTGCCAACCACCTTCAAATATTGACAAGGTCCTTTGGTGGCTCCATACATTTCCTCTATGTCCCACAATAATGGTGGGGTGATAAACCTTGGAGAAATATCTATTTTGAATTTTGAAAAATCTTCCCCAAATGATGATGAAGGTGGTGTGGGTGGTCTAAACCACACCCCTTGGCTAGTGAAACCACTAGTGTCCTTGTCCCTTGAATCTTGTGTCACCTCCATGATGAACCCTAAACCATGACTTGGGTATAACCCTTGAAATCCAATCACAAAAAGATGATACACCTACAATGGCCCAAACTAAATCTACAAGGATGTTGAACTTGTTACGGCTTTAGTAGACCCAAAACATAAACCTCATAAATGAACCCAAGGTTGTTGCACACGTATGGCTAAGGCACCTACATCCACAAAAACATTTCATAGGGCCAACAAAATAGGGCACACTATGAACACAACAAGGTGGTCTATTAGTCATCAACCTAGTCTCACCACAACAACAAGCAATGGAACATCCTAGTGGTCAAATCTAGACATATCCGCAACTACGCCTCCCAATACACCTTAAACCTTAACTAAAACCTAATCAACATGTCCAAGGAAACTAGGAGTCAAGTAGGACATGTTTAATGATCAAGATTGGGTGGTAACCTTGTCCCATGCCTAGCCATTAACCACACCAATCACAACCCTTAGGCTCACTGCGATAATAATGGCACACATGGGAAGGCACATAACTTTTCACCTAAAGTTTTACATTGAACAATAAGCACAAACTACCAAGAGATTAACCTGAAAGCATGTGCTCACCCCCAAGTTATAGCCGAATGGCACACACTTCGGTAATCCCCTTACCCCCTAAAAGCATATGACAACCTAACCAACATGCTAATAGGCAACATGCGCAACCCAAAAAACACAAGTGGAGATGCACAATTCATGTAACACAACTCTCCACTTTTGTGATTCCTGCACAATAATCATGATAGGAATTCAAATCCTCCGCATTTGCTAATGGCATGACATTCCACCACCTATAAGGTTTAGAAAATATGACTCACCAACATAATGTTGAATCGCCAAATGTTTAGTATGAAAAAGTTTACCACACACCACCCAATGTTTTCAAATAAACCTCCAAAAGTGTTTATCTCCAATTGAGCTAAAAACTTTCACGATGGAAATATTTTTCACCAAGAATTAACTCCCATAGAAAGCTTTTGACTCTACCTTCATATGGGTGAGAATTGAATTCCCAAAGTTGAATGGCAAACAATTCCACAATTGCCAAATCAACCTTTGGCCTCCAAAACTTTTGTGCTTCACATGGATGTAGTTTTCTTATCAAGAAACTCAAATGTAAACAATTTGTCAATCCAACTTCGTATGTAAAAGATATGAATTTTTGAAAAAATTCAAAATGAAAATAAAAATGAATTTTATGTTTGGTCTTAAGGGTCAAATCGTCTAATGTATGTTCATAGGTGCATTGTTTGCTTACTAACATACCCACATGATCACTAACCCCTATTCGCCCATTAGCTACCCTTAGCTAAACGGATGATTTTTTCATCCAAAATTTAGGTGAAATATTTCAAATGGATGAACAAATAAATAAATAATAAAAATGTTAGCAAGTTCGGATTGGTGTTGAACCTATGCCTTAGGTTCAAGAATTTGGAAAATTTTGAAAAATAAAAAGGAGGTCTAGATTGGACCCCCCTGACCTTTTTTATCCGGAACCTCCTTTGAGGCATGTGAACTTCTGTTCGTGCTCAAGGTTCAAAAGAGAGCTTGAGCTCCTAGCTGTGGCAGTTGGAGTTTGATTTTCTCACTTCCACCCCCCTAACCTTTTTTTTTCTTTTTCATTGCCTCCTTCTACTTCTTTTGTTTTTCTTCTCCGTTGTAGTCATAGTTTTTTGCCAAAAAGAACTAAAAACGAGGTCCAAGAGTTGTAGTCATAACTCTTTACCAAAAAGAACTGAAAACAAGGTCCAAGAGTTGTAGTCGTAACTCTTTGCCAAAAAGAACTGAAAACGAGGTCCAAGAAAGGAGCTCCCCACCCCCTTCTTGTTGCTACATTGTTTTATGTGTGGCATGCGAACACCTGTTGAAGGAGACCATGCGGAGGGCAATAGTTGGGACCCGCCCTTCCTTGTTGCTATTGTGTTCTCCTTCAAACAACAAGGACCGCACGTGGGGAGGGTTCACCTCCTCGCCTTCCTTCCAAGCTCTACCAATGAACAACTGAAGTCTAAGAGCTTAGGGTGCCCAACAATTTTTGGGTGGTAGTGGCGGCATTCCTTGCTACCACTGTTACATGTTTTTGTCGACGCCAAAAAAAAGAAAGGGAGGGAGAGAGAGAGAGGAGAAATAAAAAATAAAAACAAGAAAACACAAAGGGGTCCTCCTTTGACGTTTTTGAACGCACTCCCCCCCCTTTTTTTTTCCTCTCCAACTTTGCATAACCTTTGAACTCTAAGAATTTGGCCATGTTTGGGTTCAATTCCCAAAGGAGTTGTACATGAAAAATCGGTAAAAAAACATCAAAATTGCTAAGCAAAACAAATTAAGATCCGTGAACGAGCAATATTTGTAACCCAAAGAAAATTCTTGCAAAACCAACCTGCAAAATAGAAACCAAAACAAACAACACAACATTTGCAGTTAACCCAAACTCCTATGCATAACACACACACACGATAGAAAACCAAAAAAACTTAGTGTTAAAACAATTCTAGCCTAGTTGTAGCACAAAATGAACTAGTTAAACTTTTGGTGATTCAAAAGAATGATTCACTCGCAACAACACAAGAATCCACGCCCAAAACATAGAAAACCAAAACACTTGTATAACAAAGAAAACTACAAAGTAGAAACTATGTTTTGGAATCTTAAATCACCAAAAGTGATTTGAGGTCACACAAGATGGGATCATATCCCATGACAAATATCCCGAACCCCGTTCACACATGAACTAGTTTGAGATTAATTAATTAGCTTAACTAACCCAGTTTATCCTAATTAATTGGGACCTAACCGAGCAACTAAACTAACACACTTGACAAACCTACAAAATTGTTTGAAATCTTCCATGATAACTCACATTTCTAATCCAATTGGTCAATATATAAGCCTCGTGAAAATAACATTCACTACATCAACAACTTCATATAACACCAATGCTACTATGGATTTCCCAATTGCAAATAGGTCATTGCAAATCAAAAAGTTGGCACCATGGGCTAGCTTGAAAATGGCACACAACACTTGGATTTCCATAAGATGGCTTTTTCATAACAAATATCTTGTTTCAACAAAACAAATTTCAATCTATTACAAAATCCAAAACAATTTTCTAACCATCAATCATCATCATGTTCAATGAGTAAAAACTGAAAAAAACTATGTGGTGTTCCTTGGCTTCACCCAATGACCTAGCTCTTGTGAGAGAAGTTATATAGAATTATATAATGACAAATTATGGAATGTAGTTACTATGAGTAGAAGTTCAATGTTACTTAATTTCAACAGTTGGGTTCATTGAGAATTTAAATCCATAAAGAATGAATAACCAACTTTTAAAAATGGTCCATGATTTGAAACACCAACATACACCCCATTAAAAAGGGAACCTATCCTCTATTTCATCCATACCATAAAAAAAAATTATAAGAAATTTTGTAACTAATTTGGTTTATGTTGAATAAGAACAATAAGAGTAACACATGGCTACAAAAGCACAAAAAACAATAATAACAACATCTAACTATAGAAGCACAAAGTACAACAATACCAACATTTAGCTACATAAGTGCAAAGAACAACATTGGCAATAACTAGTTGCAAAAACACAAAGAATAACAATAACAACATTTGACTATAGAAAGTGCGAATATTAGTAGCACTACCACTTACACCTACAAATGCACACAAGATCAACATCAACAATTGGTGCATAAATGCATAAATAAGATCAACAACAATACCATTGGACTACAAAAACATAAAACATTAATAGTAGCAACACTTGGTTGTAAAAGTGCACAAAATTAACATCATCAACCATAGGCTACAAAAATGCACAAAATCAACAATATGAACACTTACCTATAAAAATAAACAAGAACAATAACACACCACTTGGTTGCAAATGTACACAAAAACAACAATTGCAAATGAAAAGAAAAAAATTAAGCAAGCAAAGAACATGAAAACAAAAGAAAGAACTTCAAGGAAAGAATATTTTTACTTGAAAATGACAAAGCTTTAGCTGAAAGCTAAAAGCTTGAGCAACATGCGCAAAATGTAATTACGACCATCACACAAACAAAATTAAACATTAGTTTTTAAATGAAATAATATATAGAAGGTGGAAAATAAGAAAGTTTAAAACATTAAATGTAACTTTGGCATGCCAAAAAAATGGTACAAAGGAATGATAAATAGAGCATTTCAACACAAATTGAGTTTTATTGTAGATGCAAATTGAAAAAACAATAGCCTTCTCCATTGCAAGAAAAAAGGGAAAATTCTAAGTGAAAAAAGAAAAATCGAGCAAAAATGTTTGAAAAGCTTTGAGACAACAAAACTTCGACATGCAAAAAAATGACACAATGACACAAAGGTCCACTCCACTACAATATAGAAATGTAAAACAAGTGAACTTTGAACAAGAAAGGTAAGAAACAAAGTGAAAAGCAACAAAAAGCTTCTCACACAAAACTTTGACACACAAAAAGTTTTGATAGAAGGGAACAATGAAAGTACAAGGGAACAACAAAAGTTCACTCAAAGGTAATTTATCATCATTTACATGTGTAACTGATGATTCACCAAGGTACACCCATAAACTTTTTTAAAAAGAATTTAGCCTTAGACTAAACATTAGGTGTAAATACAAAGTCCTAACGTTTGTTATTTCTAATGTTAGTGGTAGGAGGAAGGTCATTTTCTAAGTGTTAGGTTGGTGTTAGTGGGTCTAACACTATATTCATTAACATTATGTGTGATTGCAACATTAGTGGATTTATTAACCACTATTGGATTTTTGGAATGTTAAGCTTGGAGTTACTAAACCCTATTTTGTTAAAGAAAAATTATTTCAACAAAGATGTGCCAATTATTGATTGTGGGTATGGTAATGTATTTTTCCAATACCAAAGTGATATTAGTATGAAGGATCCCACCCTTATTGCAAGATTGGTATGAATATGAACTTAAGTATCACATGGTAAGGTATAAATAAGGTATGATCGCTTGTGAAATGGGTTGGACATGAAAATGAAATTGGTATTGAAGTTTTTGAAATTCATTATGGGGATATATGAACACTCTAATATGGTATCATCACAAAAGTGTATTGGAAGGTATTAATATTAACATTGAGAATTCTTTTCATGAACATGTCTTGATTTGATGGGTATCTATGGGTTGAAAGAAATAATAATTGAACAGTCCCATAGAAGTGAATTTTGGAGTTTATTTTTGCAAAGTGTAATAACCTTGTAATATGTCCATAAGACATTCAATAAAGGTCTTCATGTTGAAAAGAAGACATGATCGAAAATATATATTGTCTAGTAGGGTTTAAATAATTTTTTTTTTGAATTATATGAAAAAAATAAAATTTACATGACTACTATTATCAAATCATGGCCCAAAAAGTTTGTGATGAGATGTTTGCATTCTGCTTGAATTAAAATATTTTGCAACAATAAGATGTTTAATTGTTGAAAACATTGATAGAACATTAAAACATTTTTAAAAAACTATAAGACTCAATAATTAAATACATGCAATTACAATTCCAAAGATATATTTGGTCCATTAAAAAGTCAATTGAACTTTTGTGGAATTTTTTCAATCCTTTTGGACTCATAGTTTATTCCCAAATTCATTCTTAATTAACTTTTAATTCATTTTTAGTTAATTCTCAATTCGTTTCTAGTTCACTTGAACAATTCTTTTAATCCATTCTTAATTAATTGTTAATTGGCCCATGGTTAAATTTTAGTTAACTTTTAATTAAGTTCTAGTTAACTTGTAATTCATTTGGAGGTAACAAACATTTAAAAAAAATTCCTAGTTGGTGGGCACATAAGAACCTCCATGGAAGTTCCCTTGAACTAAGCCCCCAAAGGTCTATAAATAAAAGTATAATTCTGATGACTTTTAATCTATTCAACACCAATTTGTGGTAGGATCTTGTTCCATAACTTTGTTATGTTACGTTTGTGTTTATGTTTCATATTTTATCACAATAAATATTTGTTTACATTGTTGTTTACGCACTTCATGTTCTTGTTTTTAACCTCTTATGGTTTTGTCTTGATTTCTATGTTCTATGTTTAGATTTATACTTAGGTTTGTCTTTTCATTGTTCATTTTCATAGTTATTATGCTTGTGACAAGTGGTATTCCCAATATGCAAGGCCACTACTTCATGCTTATGATTAAGTAGACCACTTATTTTGGGAATGCCACCATCTAAGGATTTACCTTAAATGTAAGGATATCAAAGAAACCATAAGTAGGAAACAAATGGCTCAAATAAACTTCCAATCATTGGTTCATTTGTATAAGAGAAAGGTATGTTTATACCATTACTTTGAAAGTATTATGTTTGCAAGGTTAAAATTGGGGGTTCAACTTAAGGTTCTTGTTTTCTAGACCCAAATTGACACCCTTTTTTTGGAATCGGCACAAGAATTAGACTATGGAATTAGTCTTTTGTTAAATCTAGAACCAAAACCAAAACCATGAAAAATGGTTATTGGAAATAGAGTTAAAATTTTAATTAAGAAAATTGATTTTTTTGAAAAGTTGATAAGTAGGTTAAATGTTATAATTAAATATTACTTTTGTTTAGTTATTGAATTCCCTACCTACATAGACCCATGTTTAAATTTATTATAAACCTTTCTATCCATAAATATCTAGCATTGGAAAGTGTGTAGTGTGTACATCAAACTAGGCATAATCATTCTTGAATTTGAAAAATGTGCTAGAACTAAAATTAAAAGGTTTAGAAATCAGAAAAATTGGGCTCAAACTTGCACCTAGAAAACCTCCAAATAAATTTTACAATGTCAAAATTGTGACCAAAGGTTCTTTTTTAAAAAAAACCGCACAACATTGGATTGAACCAAGTTCCAAATTTAAGGCTGATGTCATGAGGCTTGTAAATTGAATGAATGGGCAAAAAATCCAAAAACGTCTAAATTTTAGACATAGACCTTTCTCCAACATTTGTTTGGCATCATTTGGCATCTTTTTTCTTTTTCTTTGTCATTGTGATGTTAACATTTTGTTTATTTTTGCTTTGTGTTTTTAGGTTTTTTTTTTTTTCTTCTTTTGTGTTTGTTTTCTTGCTTTCATGATTTTTTGGTGCTTATGCTAGCACTTTCATGATGTGTTTGTGTTATTCAAAACTCATGAAAATCTTTTCTTGTCTTTTTGTTTAATCTTCCAAAGATCTTCATTATAATTGTGTCATGTTCTTCAAATATCCACCCTTGTTTTGTTGTATTTTATTATTTTGATTGAGTTCCTATTTTCATGATTTTTGGGTCATTTCTTTCAATATTAATGCATATTTTTGTTGTTTTTCTTTTATTGTGCAAGTATGATCTTACTTTCACGATTTCCTTTGTGTTCTTAAAAGATGATGATGATTTTTTTTGGTTAAGCTTCTAAAGATCTTTGTTGTAATTGTGTATTGTCTTTTCAATTTTGTGCTTACTCTATTGTTGTTTTCATGTGCAAGTACTTGCAACCTTTTAGTGTCCCTCCATTACTTTGTTATTGTTTTCCTACTTGGGGGCTATCACTTAATTTTGTATTAGAAATTGAAAGATATAATTTTTACCTTCTCTTTAATTGTCTCCACAATCATAACCTTTTACATATAAGTGCTTACCAATGTTGTCCGGTTCTTGATTCAAAAGGAACCTTTGATCGTCGTTTTAACCTTTTTTTTGTTTTTTAAGGAACTTCCAATCTAGTCTTGAGACTAGTTATTTGAATTTGTAAAATCTCCAATTGTAATCATTTTCACAAAGAATTTTAAATTGATTTGATTTAAGATCAAATCAGATTCTATTTCCATTATATTTCATTATGTAATTGTTGTACAACTAATCAAATGCAATAACTTGCCTAAAATGTTGGGCCAAGCTTGTAATTATTTATTTAGAGAACCTAAACTTGTGTAAAATGAAATAACAACCCCCAATTCAAGTTTCAATTCGATTTTCAAAAGAGTCAATTGTTTGGTTAGGTTTTAATGGTGATTCCAATAAAAATTGAAACTTTTAGTTCAGAGACCTTTGAACATGAACTGTAACCTAAACTTGAACTTGCTTAAATCTTAAAACTTGTTAACATGGGTGGTTACCAACAAAAATGTTGAAATTTAAAAAAAAAATCTTCCAAATCAAAAAATATTGTGAAGGATAATCTTGAATATTTAAGAATATTCCCTTTGTTGAAATCAAAATTTCAAAGTTAAATAATTATTGGATGGACATGTGTTGAAATGGCTAAGATAATATGGTATTGCTATTCTTGAGTTTGAAAAAAATTGAAATCCTACAACCTAAAACCTTTTGTTTAATCTTGTGTGGTGAATTTGAAAACTTAGAGCAAGTTGTGGCTTGGTAAGCTACCATATTTGACCTTGGAATGGTGAGCTCTAATGCATGATGGCATAACAAGGAGATAATTATCTACAAAGAAAAATTAGCTTGCTACATGACTATTTTGTTATATCCTTGTTACACTTTGGAAGAAAGGAAGAAATATATAAAATAAGAAGTAAGAAATGAAGAAATTAACTTTTGAGTTTTGGAAATTATTTTTCTAGACTAGTGGAGCTTGGATATTATCTCTCACTCATTTTAAAGTTTCTATTGGTTAATGATGCACCCCCTAGGTTTGTTAAGTGGTATCAATGGCAAAGAACCAATTGTTAATCAATTTTACAACAAAATGCAAACCCCAAGGTACACTTTGTAGCTCCCAATAGAAATAAAGGGGATGGGAGCTTTAGTATTAGGTTAAGAGTAGCACAAAAATGTGAATTCAAGGTGTACTCAACTTGCACAAACCGAGAAAGTTGGTTAATGCAAGTTGTAATCAAAATGGTGCATGGACGAACCATGTGCAACAAACTTTCATATGATTCACCATGGTTTAAAATTGAAAAGAACTCACCTTTCTCCTTATAATATATTATGTGATTATTGATGGGGATTTCATTTAAATGGAAAAAAAATCTTGAGATTTTAAAATGGGAGTCTAAAAATTTTCTATTTATGTCAAGTTATGAGTTTCATAACTTTGCGAATTCATAACTACAACATACAAACTTCAATTGAAAAGCTTTCCCATGAAAAGTTGTTGAAAGTCATTTGACTTTTGTTTTTTGAGCTTTAGTGGTCGAGAATCAAATTACCAATTTCATTCATGGCCACTCTTTTGATCATAATTTCAACTTCAAATTTTCAAATGAAAAATATGAGTTCACTTTTGATATTTAAGGTTTAAAAAATATTTAAGTGATTTTCTTTTAACTTTTTCTTCTTCCTCTTCCAAGTTGATGTGTTTTCCTTTTTATTGTATGGAAATTGAAGGTGAGTAATTAATGAAGTGTTAGGATTAAAATATATTTAAAAAAAGGTTTATGTGATTTTTAAAAGCTTTTTTCTTCCTCTTTTAATGTGATATGTTTTCTTCTTTAACTTGCAATTTCATGTGTCTTCTCTTGATTATATGGAAGTTGAACATGAAAATTTAATGAAATGAATGTTAGGATTTAAGAGGTATATTTGTGTTTGTTTTTTACTTCATTTAAAATTTTTCTTATTCTTTTTTTTGGGTGTTTTTTTCATTTCTTGTTTTTCCATCATGGTTAGGGAAGGTACATGTAGAAATGGAAGGAGAGATGAAGCAAAAGGTGGAGGTATGGAATCTACAAAGAATGAAGATGCAAAAAAGACAAGAAAAATTGAAAATAATGAATGAGAATGAGAGGAATGCACAACTTAATACTATTTAGAGGATCAATTGATCATTACATCACAATTATGTGAAAAAGAAAAAAATTGGTGGAAGCACCTCAAGATTTGAAAGAGGACATTGCAAATTGAATGGTGAAAACTGTATTCCAAGTGTTTTTCTTCTATGCTTACGTAATTCATGGAGTTTCTTTTATGTTTGAATTGAATGCAATATCAATGTTTGCATATTTAGAATGTTTGAGCATTTATAATGTTTAAGTGTTACATATAATAACAATTCATGTTTCATGTGTTTTAATGTTAAAAAAAGGTGAAAATTACATAAACCTCATTGAAGTATACATATTAATATTGTGCTTGACTATAATGATTGGATATATCACAATGAAATATGCAACAATGAAGTGAAGTGGAAAGCAAAATTAAACAATAAACACATGGGTAAGTGGAAGTTGATGCATCCTATTTTAAGGTGATTTTTGAAGAAGAATATGAAGAGGAGGAGGATTAAGAAGAAAAAAGAAGGTGAAGAAAATGGGTGTGAAAAGAGGGGGTGAAAAAAATGAAAAAGTAAAAGTCATGAAATGAATACATGAGAAAAAATTACAAAAAGTTTGATGAGGAGCATGTTTTTGTGTTGAGCACAAACATTAATATATCATAGTACACCATCAAGAATTTTTTGAATCAATAAATGATTAAAATGTTACAATATTTTGATCTTTTGAACATTTCAAGATTTGTATGTTGATATGAGAAGACTCATTGTCTCACAAAGGTGGTTTGAAGTTGTGACCATTTTTCACTATTCCATTTGGTTCTCCATCTTTGTTGAAGTCCATGGCCTTGACAACTTCTTTGTCAATATTAACCGTTGGAATCAAGATCGGAAAGACAAAACTATGCTCCATCAATATTGACATGTCTTCAGAAAAAACATTGTTATTTCTCCAAATATAAAACATTATCCTTTCTTTGATTCATCATCTTCCATTTAAGTTTGTGATCTAAAGCTTAAAAGTCTAAACATCCTAAACCACAGTTTTAAGATAAGATGAAAATGAGTGCAAATCAAAACCTTTATACAAAACATTTGCATCCTGAGTTTCTATTGCATTTCCAGGAGCAATGGGAAGAGTGAGTCATGATGGTGATCAGCACTCATCGGACATAGCTATATAAAACATCAATTGGTACCCTCATTCGAGCTACAACAACACACTTGTAACGGTGGGTAAGCTTCATTTCATCAACTTGTATGTACAAGCAAGCATCTAAGCCTAAAGCATAGAGAGGCTTACATATTGGGTAGTAGTCATTGGGGCCTACCTACCATACCCTAAACATATCCCTTAATCACACAATTGGTCACTTGCACAAAAGATGTTACACTCAAGGTTTTGAATCTGATATAGCACAGGGACTACTTATAGCAATGGCCAAGTCACTGCTTTGTGGGACACTGCTGAATCTCAGCGCTTCCCCTCTCAAAGGTGTTGGTCAGAGTACCTGTTGGCAGGAAAGGTCATAAACCAGGAAAACGTGTCCACAAGCCTCACATGGTACACATGGCTCCCACAGTCCTCCAATGGAAAGTGCATGATCTTAGTGTTATGGGAATCGGTTTTGAATGGAACAAATCATAGCTCACAAATAAGCTCGAATGAGGGCACTACACAATTGGGGGATAATATTTCATCCTCTATTGACTCACATACCTTTTGCTAGATGCATAAATGAGGACTGGCTTAGATCACTGGTGCTGTGCTCCCTATGGGGCAAGCATGCCTTGTGAAACAACATACCTAGTTCATGAGGTGGATAAGATTGCTGGCGCTCTAAGAACAGCTTTGATTATTTGTCCAAGCAGTGAAGTAGCTGAGGCAATATCTTCAAACAATATCTAATGAGCAAAGGCAGTAGCCTTGCAAATAGGGCACTGGTTTTTCTGCACAAGCCACTGCTGAATGCACAATGCGTGGTAACTATGCCCACACTCAATCTTGCCCAACTTGTCCCCATCCTCATACTCCTCCTGAAACCCAAAGCCAACAGCTTCCAGCTTGAGATGCTCTTATCTCCACAAATTTCTTCTGAGACTTGCTTAAAAGACAACAGAGTAACCCACCTCAAGTGGACTGGGTAATGTTTAGTTCAGCAAACAAAATCTCTTAATGCAGCATAAACCATAAGGACATGCAAACCTGTAGAAAACAAACCCGTAAAACTTCATGCTTCTTCATAACCATGAAAAGTCTGATTCATGAGATCAATTGTACCTGGCAGATGCTGCACTTAGTGTCATACTCTTGGGAAAACTGAGCACCCACCACATCAAGCGAGGAGTAACAGCTCCTCTTCAACTTCTCAGCTACTGCCTCTGCAGTCAGTCCAGTACTTACATTGCCAATTCTGTCTTCCAAAGCAAGCAATTCCTGAAGAGTCCCACCACAACCAATGAAGGCCACCGATATCACTTCTGTATTGCAGCATAGAATGAGATTTCATCAAGAAAGCACACCAAGATCTTGATATATAAGGCAGTGGTACAGCCTCTGAAAACATCATAGAACATCACAGAGCACCCCAGCTTCCATGCTTCCAAGTGAGGGGTGTGCACTAAGGTGTCCAGCTTGGTGTCAGACCTCATAAGACATGTTGTCAACATCAAGACGCAGGTCACTGTGCTGGTCTCGCAGGCGCAATCCTCCAAACAGCAGGGTTGCCTCCAGCATCAAAAGTTGCTGCAAAAGTCAGTCACAACCATGTCATTAACCTGATAAGACTGAAGCAAAAAAATGGGCAAGCTATCAGAAACAAGGAAATATTGTCTTTTACTACCCTGGATAAAATGATGCCAAGAAGCATTGGTTTGGTTTGGGTGGCAGAGCAGAACACATGCTTCAGGGGCATTGATGGACAATCTTAATCAGGACATACTCTTCCCACACTCTCTCTAGGCCATGAATACTTTACAGATGATCACTGGGAGTGGTTTGCATGATTTGTTAGGCACACACAAAACATTGGGTGTTTGACATCTTTCCAGGAGATGGTTGTATATAGCTACCTCATAAGTAAGGTCCTCATCTCTTTCCACATGCTCCAGTGCAGATATGATCTGCTCTCAAAACACCCATCCTTTTCCCAGTTAAAACCAACCCTTTTCCCAGTTAAACCGACCCCTTTCCCAGTTAAAACCAACCCATTTCCCAGTTAACACCCACCCTTTTCCCAGTTAAACCCTAAACCCTTCTTGCAGGGAGACAAGGAGCAAACAAGTAGTCAGAAGCTTTGAAGCCAGATCCATCTAGCAACAGATGCCCAACAGCAAAAAAAAAACACAAGCAAAGAAGTGTTTTTCACTGCCCATCGTAGACAACCCAAAACCTGAACCGCATGCATGAGAAGGCTCATATGATAATCAAACCACAAACCTCAGCAAGCCCCTCAGGAACAAGGTGTGGTGGATGCATTCCATTCCTGGCTGAAAGCTGTAAACCACGAAATGGCATTCCCAAGAGACTATCTGCAGCAGCTGAGGAGAATCCTCGACTTTCCTGAACTCCACCTGGTGACAATGTCCTTGACAGAAGAGACCGTTGAAAATGACTCGGTGGAGATGAAAGAGAATCTATGACAAATGGAGCCATTAGGGAAGAAGAAGGGCTCAAAGAAGAAGAAGGAGGAGGAGGAGGAGAAGGGCCAGGTGCTGATATGGCTGGGTTGTTGGTTAACACAGTATGCACACTGTTGCCCTGTCTCTGGCTGCAAGGCGTATGAGGTACCCTAGAAGAAGGGGCAGCAGCTGTTGTTGACGGTGTTGTTGAAGTTGATTGCCTAGCAGGAGGGATAGATTCTGTCAGTGCTGGAGCACCAAGAGACATGGACTCTAGATTGTTGAAACTGAAGAGTTCCTGGTTGCGAAGCCTGCTACTCTCTGTAGCAACTGCTGCTCCAAGCTGACTTGCACTAGACACACTTGTTGTCACACTATGGGTTCTGCTTCTTCCCAGATATCTGTGTGACAGCCGCTCTCCTCCACCAGAGAAGCCAAGACTACTAGTGTCCCTGTGTCGTGGTGAAAAAGATGTCCCACTCCTGCTGCCACCCACCAAAGAAGAACTGCCACTTTGGCAACGTGTGCTAGTAGAAGAAGCAGTCAGGATCTCATTAGAAACGAGGCTGCTGCTGCTGCTGCTGCTACTAGAGTTGCGTTCATTGGGATTCATATGACAGTCGCTTAGGCTTAGTACTGTTCTCTGCGAGCCTGATTTTTCATGCTGCATCATAGGCACAGACCTACGCAGGGTCTGTGCAAAAGAGGTACGAGAAGGCAGAGTTGCTGCTGCTGCCTCCGCCAACAGCAATCCAACTCCTCTACCTTGAGGGTTTGTTTGAGAACTCTTACCTGCACTGGAACTAGCCAGTGCTGCAGATTTCCCTGAGCGACTTCCCCTGTGAGGAGTATCTGGCATCAAGTGGAGGGCTTCTCGCAAAGAGGTTGATCTTCGTGCTACAGGTTCTTCAAGTCCAGAGGCCACACCTGGCAGTCCAGAACTCCGCCCTGCTGCTGCTGCCTGTGCAGACGAGGTAGAGACCACAACATCAGAAGCACTTGTGCATCCTCCAATGCCCATGGTACGTCGACTCATTCCGTTGTGGATTCGTGCTGCAGTTCTTCCCCCATTGCTTTCTCGAAAGCCATTTTGGAGAGACCCATGTGACCCACAAGACAAACTCCCCGACACTGATGACGATGTGCAACTCTTCCTCTTACAAGCAGAACTCCTGTAGCTACTACTTCTCAGTTTTCCAAATACACCACCAGTGACATTTTCCAACATACGTCCTGAAATGCTGCTTCCCCTCCTCAACAAATGATGGTCTACATCTGAGTGGAGCCCTTTGCTGCTGCTGCTGCTGCAGCCTGCTTCAGGATCAACCAGACCCTGATCGCTGTTAGCCCTTGATGAAGAGGCATCCACTCTTGCACTATGATGGCTGCTACTGCTACTACCAAAGAGCTGGGTGTCAGTCCTTAGATGATCGTGCTGCTTGATGTTAAGAGAATTGGAATTCATACTGCCACGACCAGCATCCTTGATTCCTCTTCCATCCATTTTCCTGCCCACATCTTGGACATGATGGCCATCTGTAAAGTGGTAACTAACAGTCCTGTTACTGCCACCATCACCACCATCAGCTGCTCTTTTTCTTTCATCAATTGCATTTCCATCTGCAGGATAGACAACACTTTCACTTGCTTGGGATTCTCTTTTACTACTACTTCGTAGTGTTGGTAATCCAGACATCTGAGGAGGAGGAGGAGGACCCCCATAATTCTCTGTTACATCATGGCCTCCTAATCTGCATGGGAGGAAGAACTCTCCAGTACATGTAGTTAACTCTCCCTTACTACTCCCCTGAATTGGCACTCTTCCTGAAAGGAATTCAGGAGGACTGTTGCTGCTGCTGACTGAATGCCCTCTCATTCTTCCCGACAAAGCATGGCACTCAGTACTTTGCTGTAAATGACCTGGATGGTTGATGATAGTGCCTTCTTCTGACAAACTGCTGAGACCCAAGCCAATGTCACTGTTTGCAGCAGCAGCTGTGTTTCTAGACTCTGGACCCAACTCAATTAGATCCCCAGAAAATCCCACTGGAACAGGCCAAGTTCCTTGCTGGGAAAATCGATGCAGTCTTTGCAAGCTCTGAACACCAGCTGATGACTGTGCAGCTACCAAGTTTGTAGATGACTGAGATTGCTTGCGAACAGCAGGAGCTTTACTACCACCGCTGTGCTCGTAGTTTGCATCTATTGAAGGCCAATGACGACTCCCTCCCATGACTGGATGATGAGCACCCCTTCTTCTCGAATCCATGCTGTCATGAACAATTATAACAAACAACTGCTGCTGCTGCTGCTGCTATACAACAACACTCCTTCACAACCAATTTGAGTGTGCTATAGAAATGGGAGCAGCACTTTTGTGATGACACCCAATGTGGTCTGGACTCATTTCAGTTTCCTTATGCTCACATTGAGCACATCCTGAAATAGAAAAGGCTCTGGCAAGAGGCTCGAAATTACCAAACCCATTCTGGATTCACAACCTGCCAAAGGATAACCAAAAAACAAATCTCCCAGCAATGAGTGATAGAGAGAGAAAGAGAGCCAGGCATGACCTACTCAACAAACATCACTCCAAATTTCAATATTCGAAAGTTGCAGGCGCCAAGGTTTCAGATTTCAAGATCATGGTCTGCTGCATCATTGAATTCTAACAAGGCAACTATTTCCAACACTAATGAATTATCATATCCACAACTCTGCAGATCAGCAAATGCACGTGTAACAGGATCTGACAGCAACCAGATCTGCCAAATCTGTGACCTTCTGAAGGTACCCAAAAGTTCATACCTGATCACACAGAATTATCAATAGCTTAGTAGTAGACCTCTCTACCAAAATAAATAAATAAATAAACGGTAAAATGTTAATCATCACAAGTAGATGGAGGAGCAACTGACAGAAAATGGCAAACTAAACTGCATTATGTTGATTGCAGCAGAAATTTTTCAAGAAGGATGTCATAGATTTGCCAAAGCAATCAAATCAAGGGGAAACAACAACAATGAGAATGTCCAGAATTGGGGGTGTACACAACAGTTGTGGCAAAAGGGTACTAAGCTTTGACAAGTGAGAGATGCTGCTAGAGACTCTCAAGGCACCAACAAAAACACACCCCACATGATGGGCAACAGCATCTTGGGGAAACCAAAAATGATCAATTCTACATGAATCTAAATCTTCTTGTCCTGGCAATCCTCAGATGCTAGAGACTCTCAAGACACTAACAAAAACAGCAACATGGCAACAACATCTTGGGGAAACCAAAGACTATCAATTCTACATGAATCTAAATCTTCTTGTCATGGCAATCCACACGAGGGGTGGTTTGTTGTTGCACAAGAAACAGTTCATTGCTGCTGCTAAAAAGGCAGCAGAAACACAAGGTTTCTTCACAGAAAAAAACCTTCTCATCAACCCTAAAGAGAGAAGACCATCATCACAGCAGCCAAAAATGCAGGAAGAAGAACAACAAAAAAGGAACCCAAAAAAAAAAAAAAAAAAAAAAAGAAAAAAAAAAAAAAAAAAAAAAAAACAAAGGAAAAACGGGTAAGTGTATGATGGGTACCCAATCTAAATCTATTATGAGCTTGCAGAGGAGAAAAAGAAAAACTCTACAACACAACACGAAGAAGAAGAAGAAGAAGAAGGTAAAGAAGACAGTCAGTTCCCCCCCCACTGAGTGTACTCTCTCATCACTCTCTCTCTCAGCTCTTTCTTACCACCAGAGCTTGCTGTTGTTGTTTTTGTTGTTGTTGGCGGGCTCAGTGCACTGTGCCCTGCGAGCAAGAGCTATACCCACCAAGATCTGTGCCACACTCCCGGACATGAATCTCTCTCTCTGTGTCCTGACTCTCTCTCTCTCTTCCTTCTTCCAATGGAGGGCTTGGGTGGTTTACCAGGGAAAACCAACTCCAGCTACAGAGCTACCCAATTCAACTGACCTCCATCATTTGTGAAGAAGCTCCTCCGCAACAACTCCAGTCGGATTTGCGCGTCAAGGACGACGCAGTCCTCCCTCCGACAGTACTGCCTGCCTGCCTGCCTGCAACGGACAACCATCGCCAGTGCAGCATGAAGAAAGGAAGAAAGGAAGGAAGGAAGGATGGATGGATGGATAAATTGATGGATGGATGAGAACTGGGTTCACTACTGTACAACCAGGGTGGTTAGCTCTCCCAGTTGCCTAAGTTAGTTGAACCACACACACCATTACATATTATTACATCCCACCCTTCATCCCACAACACACCCCTTTATTTTATTTTTCATCCATTTTCATCATATTTCATCCTATTTGTTTTCTTGTTTTACACCTTTTGTTGTTGGGTAGAGTACTTTATTAGTACTTAACACTTTTAAAGACTTTTAAAAGGGTAAGTAGGCTGGTGACTGAACACATAATAATTAATAATAATAATAATAATAATAAGCATGTTCTTCTTACTATGTGTTGATAAAGGCCCAAAAAAAAAAAAAAAGAGAGTTTTTTTAAAAAGAAAAAGGTTTTTTAAAAAAGAAAAAAGGTTTTTTGAAAAATAAATTTTAAAAAAAAAGTTAGTGAAAAATTTGTGACGGTGCAACCCTTCATTTTGAAGTTGAAGGTTTGTTGTTGTTGATCGGTCACACCGAATCTCGCACAATACTCATCATGGAGATCAAATAAAGTGCGGGCGTTTTATTATTACTCAAGTTCTATTGAAGTTGGTTGGGAAAAAAATCATGAGTTCGTGAAAAAGAAAAAGGAGGGAAAAAAATAATTAATTAATTAATTAATTAAAAAATCATGAAATTGGTGGATCATTTCTTTTTTCACACACGGATGTGGAAATGAGATCTAACTTAACCATGGTTATTTTTTTAAAAACCAAGTTCTATCATGGGGGGAACTCATTGGAAAAAATCATGAACCCTAATAAATCATGAAATTTGGTGAATCATGTGTGTCTTGGAATCTACAAGAGAGAGAGATACACACACACACACACACACATGTGGAGATGAGATCTAACTTAACCATGGTTTTTTTAAAACCAAGTTCTATCATCGGGAACTCATTGGAAAAATCATGAACCCTAATAAATCATGAAATTTGGTGGATCATGTATGCCATTGAATCTAGGACATACACATACACATACACACACATATATATATAATATGGAAAATCAAATAAATCATGATTCCCAATTTGTATCAAGGTTGTTGGTTGAAGGGAAAAAAATCATGAAATTGGTTGGATCATTTCATAGAATCTCAAACACAAACATACTAGGAAGAGATCATGTCGTTGCGTTTATTGTGACTTTTTTTGAAGTTGGTTGGAAAAAAATCATGAAACTCACTCACTCACTCACTATGAAAAAAATTCCTTTTAAAAAAAAAGGGTCATGAAATGAGTGGATCATCATCTATCTTGGTGACATAAATTGGTGAATTAAAGGAGAAATACATGTCACAAAAAAAAATTTAAATTTTTTTTAAAAAATATATTTCTTTTGTTTCTTTTGATGGGTTAAGATGAACCAAAAATTCGACTTTCTTTCTAACCCTAAAAAAGCAAAAAAAAAAAAAAAAAC
>Ga0209611_10002871_pt1 | contig 30179 bp, 13 predicted proteins | sample S1TSphgellanicum_3_FD_187693 | JGI IMG/M metagenome (GOLD analysis project Ga0209611, IMG submission 187693) | Host-associated microbial communities from peat moss isolated from Minnesota, USA - S1T2_Fc - Sphagnum magellanicum MG (SPAdes) (version 2) | ecosystem: Host-associated > Plants > Peat...
CCCCCACCCCACCCAAATTTGTTGATTAAAAAACTCTAAAAACACTAAATTTTTCGCCCCAATTTGAAAAGAAAGAGGCTATTCGGTGGAATTTTTCCAAAGAAAAAAAACTCAGCCTTTTGTGATGTAAAAAAAATTGGCATCTTTTTCTAACAAAATAGCAAGTTTAGGAGTCGAATTTATGCTAGGATTTTCTTTTAGCCCCAAAAATTGCTCAAATTTTTTTTTGGGGGGGTCATAACCACAATAAAATTCATACAACAAAAATAACACAGAGATTCAGCAGCAGTATTGCAAGTTGCACCAGCCTTTATATTAAAAAACTGAAAAAAATTATTTTTAAAACAGAAATTTCGAAAATGCAGTGCTACAACTTACAAGTCATTGTCTAAATGTGGCAAATTCAGAATTTTTTCCCTCAAAATCTGGGGGGACTTTGGTGGCGTATTGTTTTTCCACAAAAATCACTTGTGTTTGTTTTTGTCACTGTGGTGCAAAAATTCGCCAACGTGAAAAAGAGAACCATTGGTGAGGAGTCAGGACTCATAACAACTATGTTTGTTTTTTCCACGAAATTTTCACGCCGCGGTGACAAAAAGAAATTCAAGTGCGATTTGTACAAAGGGTGTTTTGTGGAATATTTTTGCAAAAGTCGCCATATTTTGAGGAAAAATAGTCAGAAGTTGGGTTCATGGAGGTTGCCAGAACAAAGCGTGATTCTGAATATTTCCTATTTTCTAGCCTAACCTTTAGCCAGATTTGGCTCATTCCTCAAGTGAATGATCACCAGTCCAACTTGACAAAATTAAGGAAAAAAAAAAAAAAAAACTTTGTTCAAGAACAGATATTTAAAGGAAAAAAAAAACCCTTCAATTTTATGATATTAAAGTTTTGGCGAAACTTGCCAAAAAACAACAATTTTAAGTGTAACACATTGAGAAAGCATTAAGAGAATTCCTAAAAAAAATATACTGCACTGGACAGTAATAATATTGCACATTGCCACTGTAGTGAATTCTAGTACTAGTACGTACAACAACTTTACCGTAACTGCTGGGAATTACGCACTTGCTTGTTTGTTTCCTTTGATTGAATGGACTGGGAAACAAACCCCCAAGGCTATTGGCATATTGGCTATTTGTCATGACATGTGATAACTGTGCAAACATCACCCAAGCTAGGAACTAGCTAACTACCTGCTCACCTCCTACTAGGTTTCAGTACTATGTACCGCTAGTCTAGAACCAAATAATTCCTCCCCCATGGATGCAGCTCATGGGTGTGTGTGTCCCTAGTGTTTCTTTTCTCACTTTTGTGTGATGGAGTCAAAGTGGTGTTCATCCAGAAAACAAACTTAGCCAAATTTGGTTATATATCACCTAATGAAAGTTTTTTTATAAATAGAGAATCCTTCAATATTCATGTTGGCTGCCTACTACCTGCTGGAACTTATTATATAACAAGTGACAACCCAACAAAATAAAATGATATATAGAGGCATGATTAAATCAGTTACCCAACATTCATATTTTGAGAAGAAACCAACAAGTAGACGGGTAGACTTCAAAACAACCCATCAATTGGATGAGTGCACCCAAAATCTACACATGTGTGTCTATTAGCTTGAGGCAATAAGCCTATTCCAACCTGAAGGATTTGGAAAAAAATTTCACTGGACCATGTGATGTTTGTGCAGGAGGCTGCAAATATATAGTTAGAGACTTTTAATCGAGCCAACTCAGATTAATGTGGCTGCTTGCATTTGTAATCAAGAATTTGTTATTATTAAGCAACTAAGTTACAGGAGATTCAATCCAAAGGGATATGTGGAGTTAGTAAATTGAGATATAAGTAATTAGCAATTGCATTTAGGGTTTAGGGTGATGAGCTAGGAGGGGAGTGGCACCAAGGGATGGATGATGATCGGGTTAGGATTTCTTTGGGGATCAACTTGCAGATCCTGCTAGCAAGGTTTTTTTTTCCCTCAATTTTGTGATGTAGCCAAACTGTGATCATTCACAACCTAGTTTTGTCAAATTTGGCTATAGACCAGATATGAAATAAAAATAAAAATGAATGATTCCATATCAAGCACCTTGTCATCTGACGCCTTTGCAGCTAAGGCCGCATTACACTTGTTACACCTAGTTAGTGTTTGCCCATATGTGTGGTAGTTGTATATTTAAATGTAATTTTGATCTCTATTTATGTGATTGTGAATGTGCATAATTAAGAGGTTGTTAAAACTTTATGAATTGTTTTTTTTTGGAAGCAATATGTTTCTTTGTTGAGTTTGTAATTTTGGTTTAGATCAATACACAACCCCTTGAGACCTTATCCTGTCTCTATAGACAGGATAGGTCCACTTTTGCACCTCAAACTTTACCAAATTTACATTGGAGTTTGTCATGTTCACAATAGACTTTACCAACTCTACATATGCATAATCTACCAACCTCACACTGGATTTTAACATGTTGCATTTGGATTTTACATAATTTTGGATAATTTGACATAGAGTTGGTAATACACATTTTTTTTTACACATGTGATTTGGAAATTAGGGTCAAGAAACCAATTTTCATTTTGTACATATACCACAAGTAATTTCTCTTGCCCTTGCTCAAAATAAGGCATTTTTTTGGTTATTGGGTGCAACCCCATAAATCAATGTGTCGACCATTTGAAGAAATGAGAGGAAACCTTTCAGGCTAATTGTTTAAAGTGTTTGTAAAGCACATTTTGATACTTATCTAAAGAGCTAGGAATTAAGTTGTTGAAAATTAAAACAAAGGACTGATATGGATGGATTTCATTATTTCATCCCATCTCATGAAGTCACACACTCATTCGTCAATTGCATACATTGGGTTCACATTCATGCATCATGTATTCTCTCAAGTGCTAGTCAATTAAAACTAATGACGTTTTATTGAAAGGAAGAAACACTATATCTTTCACAACTTTCATATCTTCTTTATGTTTGATACTTGGATGGTTGGATTGGCCTCAAATTTCAACTGCACTACATGTGAATTTAGGTACAAATCATATGGGCTAAGGGAACAAAATGTTATTATTAGTGCACAATATAATGGTACTTCTCTGCCAGTTTGAAGTTGTTTCTTTCACATGACGATGCAGATGCATAATCAAAAGGACACTGACACTATGAAGTTCCAATGTAGAGTCCAGACGTATACTATTTCTTGGTTGAATATTGGCCCTTCATTTAGATCAGTAGTAATTACAATAGAAAAATAGAATTTTGCTGAATATTTTCCTTCACAAAATTTTGTTCTAAGACAAAGTATTTTGGTAGTGTGTATATAGTACTTGGGTATATCACACTTAAAAGCTCTTCTTGTATATATAAATACCAGGCAATGTGCTAGTGTGATTCATATTAATTATAGTTCATGGGTCTGGTCACAACTTTTCTTTGTTTTTGAAGGAGCCATATCGATTAGCCCATCATCAAATTTTTCAGAACATTGGGCACTCCCCAATAGAACCACCTAATTGGATCCCTATTCACACAATAGAGACAAATGTGCTCCCATGTAGCTGACCTTTTCAGTTTATATACATGAGAGTTAAACTTTGGGCAAACCATATGGGATAAATCTAAGGTGCTATTGGGAATAACTCAGGAAACAACTTGGGAACTTGAGGAACCCCATGGGAACATGATGGGAAAAAGGGGGAAAAAAAAGTCCTCCCCTCCCCCACACTCCCGAATGTGCCAAGGTAAAATACAATTGTTGGGTGGTTGCCTCCCTCGTTCAAAGAAAGAACCAAGGGGCAAGAGTTGGGTATATTGACAAATCTTTGGTGGTGCTAAAAAAACTCAAAGAATCAATTTTAACCCTTGATTGGCAATTTCTCAAAAATTATAGAATTGGCTTGGACCCTTAATTAGGGTTCTAAAAATCAAACAACTTACCCAAGATGATTGGTTCCAATGATGTTATTTAAGTAGTCTCCCCTTTTACAATCTAATTTTTAGTTTTCTTTTTTATGGGTGGGTAGGGGTGGGGCTTAGGAAACAGTTAGTAAACCATTTTGGATGTGACCAATGCTATTGGAAGCTCAATACTCTTTAAGGGTGCAGCTCTTCTAAAAATTTGATCTTGTGTCAATATATGTACATGAGATCCAGGACATGTTGCATCCTACAAAAGGCACTTCATAATATCACATATTACTATTGATTGGCCATATTTATTGATTCATCCAGATATATTGGTTTTATTTAAGTAGCCTCCCACCTTTTACTATCTCAATTTTCATATATTGCTTGGGGTTGGAAACAATAAGTAAGTCATACTAGATGTGAGAAACATTGTTGGAGGCCCAAACAAGGGGTATGTATGTAGCTGTAACACATGGTAGTCCATATTTGCAAAACATGAAGTAACTAAAGTTTACAAAATCAGCTCCCTTGTGCCCACTTGGAATCCTCTCGCCACCTGTGAGGTTGTTGGTGCAATCCTGAGTGTGGGTTCTTGGGTTCACAAATTGGAGACCCAATACACATGCACTCATTTGACCAAAATCACACCCACATCCATGTGAAAATTGGCCAATCAATGGATCAATTGAAAGATCTTAGAAACCACACATAAACTATGTATTGAATTTATATTGATTCATGATATTTCCATCAGCCACACCCACTTGAAATTCCAAAAGTCATGCTTGACTTCAGAGGCATTTAGGAATCTAATGATAACATCATGCAACAAGCAACCAACACATTTGTGTGAGGGAAAAGAATCTTCCGATATCTTCAAAGAAATTTCAACCTTACATTTTCCATAGTTGTGGAATTTACTCATTTGGTGAGTGCCATATTTTCAGTAGCAATAGGTCCTCTGCTCAATAGACCATTAAAAACAGCACCCACTTTAAAGTAGTCAAGCACAAAATTTAGATAATGCCTGTTGGGGGTTGCATAGTTCATAGGTTGAGCTTCCTGTGAAATCACTGCAATTTGTGGCCACCATGATACATGCAAAGAAAAGTAAAAAGGAGAGAATTGATTGGACTTGCGAAAGTCCATCATACCAGATGTGGCAACCACAAGGAAGCTTGATTGATCCCATAGCAAGCAACAATCACGTTTGTGCTCTCAAAAGTATCAAAATATCCATCCCAATGTTATCTAGAATAAGTCGCACAAACACATCAGAAATGCTTTGTGTCATCATCAAGAACACTTTACACAGTTCATTATTTCTCTTAAACTTCAGCAACTTTTTGTTGGCACCGCTCATAGGGACAACAAGACTTTGCATCTCTATAAGGTTTTGGATAAATCTTTGGTATAGGCCAACACCTTTAAAGTGGTTCATTATTTTTCTTAAACTTTAGCAAATTCCCTTCCCTATGCTCAGACTGAAGATTCTTAGCAATTTGCATAAGATTTTAGACAAAATTTGGTTTGAGGTTGGAACCAATTTTTTATTCATAGCTAGACATACCCAGGTGTTCTCTTCAGGCAGTTTTTGTTTTTTAACAAAATGGAATTTTCCTTGGAAGCTTGTAGGAAGTAACCGGTGTTGTCTGATTATGGTAGGTATTTTGGATTCCACACCGGGATGCCAACATACCATTTAACTATTATCTTTTCATAGAAGGATGTGGATGGGTAGCCTTCAGGAGTTTTCTGATCACTTAGGTTCTGCATAAACAATAATTTTTCTTCCTTTGAAGATGATTGTGGATGTCTCCAGTTTCAGAAAACAAAACTGACTGCAGATATGGATAATGGTTATGGATATGCCAGTTTCCAAATTTTGGTTTGCCCATTAGTCTTGGATGAAGGCTGATCTACAAAACCACCATAAAAGGAAATTGATTGCTTCTAAGCAGAAAAAATGTTATTATGCTCTATGACTAACTCAAAGTCTGCAACAAGAAATTTTATCTTCCTTGGACCAAATTCTGGTTGCCCCATATGTCCCATTGAATAGTATATACTGTTGCAATTTTGAATTGTGGTGCTAATTATATTTTTCACACTCACTTCTCAATCCTTTTTCTAAAGACATTTATGGGAAATATGTATCTGGGAACCTTCAAACTTTGGGGAGCGAATATGCATAATAGTAGTCTTATCCTTATTGTGATAGTTTTATCCCTTGTGCAAAGGTTCAATGCTCGCTTTAAACTTGTGCTCTTTTCATTTTATTTCAACGCTTATGTGTTTGGTTAAAAACATGTGCAAGGAGTTTTGGAAGCAAGGAAGAGAAAAATGTTTTTTCTTTTGCAAAAACTCAAAAACAAAACATTGAAAGTTTGTGAGACTTTATTAAAGCTTATTAAAGAGTTTTGAGAAGCACAAAAGAGTTGTTGAGCTTGAAAGCTCTCAAATCATGAAAGGTTCAAACCTAGTTCAAAGCTTTTGCACAAATGAGTGCAATACCCACTTTTGGTCAAGGTCCAAGTGTGGAGACAAAATTTGAGCCTTAGCAAGGAGTGGCATAGTGAACAGTGATAGAATGGAACAACGAGTGATTAGTAGAGTGGTAGCAAGTAGCAAAATGGAGCAAATAATTGGTAGAATGACAACAAACAACATAAATGAGCTTTCGAAGTGAAGATTAGGGTTTTGGACCTTCCAACTCCAATAGAAAGTTTAAAAGCATGGTGTTAATGCATGTGTTTTGAAAAGATAATGAAATAATATTTTATGATAGTTTCAATTATTTCACTAAAGAACTCAACATTTGGGCAACTTTCTTGTTGGTAGTGTGGTCTACTTTAATTTGTTGTTGCAAGATTTGTTAATTTGTGAAATCCACAATTGCCACATGGTTAACACTATTCTAAAGTTATAATCCTCCTAGGCTTGTTCCATTCCAACCAAGACTTCAAGCACAATTTGTTTTAAACCCTAACCCAATTATTTTTCAACCTAGCATCAACTTATTATTACTTGGTTTTCTACATGCCCTTGAAATTAAAACACATTTTGCCACACCTTCCTATGAATCCTTCCATGTTTTGGCATCTTCATCAAGTTAATAAGAAATGGTTTAGGGTAATAGTTGAGACCATGGAATGGAATGCTTTGAAATGTGCAAATCTATCATAGATCGTATCTTCATAATATTGCAATCCATCACATTGCAAGGCATTTTTTTCAAAAGTGCCTAAACTTTGAACTCAAGTGTTTGAATGCTTGCTTACACACAAGTGACACTTTTTTCCTTGAATATGATTCAAATACCAAATCATATGAGGATTCTACCTTGGCATTAAAAACTCCTAAATAGTTTTAAATTTTTGGTTCCCTTTTTTTGGCTAAATTCCTTTGTAGATACCCTTACACACAATGAAAAATTAGGGCACAATTTGACTCTAGCCCCATGATAGCTATTTTTTAATTTCATAATCAAGCATGTGAAAAAAAATTGGGTTTCTCTATAAATTTATAGACCTTTTTTTAGCTCTTCTTTCCCCCCCTTTGATGATATAAAGGTTTGATGTCACTTTTAAAGGTCTAATGGCATTTGTAAAGGTTTAATGGGACTTGTTGGGGTGTGATGTTAATTTTAAAGGTTTAATGGCGTTCTAAAGGTTTGTAATGATGATATGCAAGTTTGATTGCACTTTAAGGGTTTAATGGCACTCCTACAAGTATGCTAGCATTTGTAAGGTTTTGATGGTAATTTGAAAGATTTGAAGGAGTTTGCACAAATCTTGCCTAAACCCTAAACCCTAAACCCTAAATTGTTGATCATATGACCAATTTTTGGGCTTATTCATCAATTTGCAAACTTTTTATGAGCTCTTTTCCCCCTTCTAAAGATATAATTATCTAATGTTGTTTTTGAAGGTTTGATCGCATTCTAGATGTTTAATGACACTTTTAAACCTCTAATGGCACTTCTAGGGGTTTGTAATGATGATATACAAATTTGATAGAAGTTACTAATTATACTTGTAAAGGTTTGATGGTAACTTGTGACTATGGTTTGACCTTTTCCCATTTTTACAAACTTAATAAAAAATATTATTTGCACTTGTAGGGGTTTAATGATAACTTGTGATTATGGTTTGACCCTATCCTATTTTTATATACTTGGAAGAAGTGTTGATTACATTTGTAAGGGTATGATAACTTTTCTAAAGCTCTATTGGCACTTATAGGGGTTTGTAATGCATATGTAAAGGTTTGATGGTAGTTTTAAAAGTTTGATGGCACTTGTATAGGTTTAATGGCAATTTATATAGGTTTAATGACACTTGTAAATATTTGATCACATTGATGTGATTATGTTTTAACCTTGGCTACAAACTTGATAAAATTTTTGATGACACTAATAAGGATTTGATATTCACTTATGATTATGTTTTGACCTTTGCAAACTTCAATAGGATTTTACTGGCATTTTAATGTAGGTATGTGTAATGAACATTTGAAACCAATGGGTTTTACAAACAATGTGATTATGACCATTTATGCTTTGTAACAAGTTGAATACGTTTGAAAACATCTCCATGTAGGGGGTGTGTTCATTTGATGCATTCATTATGAAAAAATCATGTCCATTGCAACTTGTCTATTTAGTTGTAATCTAATTGTATCGGACATTTTTTAATTATAACCTAATTTTATTAGACATTTTTTAGTTACATTCGACAAATTGTAATGGACACAATTTTTTCATAATGATTTTTAACCTTTAATGAATTACAACTAGTAAAAAGGTGTAAGGTAATGACATTGTGGTTAATGGTTAATTGATGTTTGAACTTTTTTTTAAAAAATGGAATAATCAATAGATGGGGTTATAGTTGACTTGTAAATTGAAAATGAATGAGATTTTACACAAAAGTTTGTAGTAAAAAAGAAAGTTAAGGCATTGGCTAGGCAAATGTTCAACAACAAATGGTGGAGTTGGTGCATTTGAACACCATGGTAGCAACATATAACCATCATTTTGTTGTTTACAACCAAGGTAAAAAATAAGTAACCCAACTCATTCTTAACATAGTGTGGAAGGTTATTTATAACACCTTCCAAAACACATACCTGAATTAACAACTTATTCAAGACACACATAAAGATTGACTTCGAGATAGTTTAAAACATTTGAAAATTGGTATATCAAATGAAGATTGAAGTGAAATAAAAAAACATTACAAAATGAAGAGGTTTTTGCTTATTTGAAGACCATAAATGAACATGCTTTGTGGAATGTACTAAAAATGCAACCAAGTATGTTTGATGGTCACACCCTATCCATCTCATCTCATAGTTTAGATTTTGTTAATTTGGATGCATGTGATGCGCCTCCTACTTTTTATATGACTTAATTTAGGTTCTACCCTATTAAAAAAGCTTATGTCAAAATCTAAAATGTTGTAATGATAGTATAAAAACCATAATGGGAATTGAAGGTTCATGTTGATGGGCAAAAAAAACTCTAGCTATGGAATTGTCTACTTGAATTGAAAATAAAAATGTATTAACCATGAAGTATGACTTAAGTGAAGTGAAGATGAAGAATGCCAAGATTTATAACTTGAAGAAGGTTGAGGATCTATGTGTGATAATATATGCAAAGTTTAAAGAGGTGCGAAAACACTTCTAGACCTGTAATTAGAAGTCTCCATCCCATCCATGGTTAGTTGCATCTAACATTTGCTCTTCAATGATTTCATATGTGAAGTCCATGCATATATTGTGTAAAATTAATTAGGATAATTGTTGTGAAAAAAACTATCCTTCAATTTTGTTGCATCAAATTTTTTCATCAAATGTTTCCATTTATGCTTGGGCTCTCCTATTCCCCATTCAACTTTGATTTTATATCCAACATTCATTCATAAGCAAAAATCTTGTCTTTTGCAATTGGTTTTTGACCTATGGAACTAACAAGTAGTACATAAGCCAAAACTAGTTGCAAAAACTGGTTACAAAAGACAAGATTTCTTCTAATGATTTTTTTGTATGTAATGATTATAAGCATGCTTACATTAATAGCTATCTCTCGCATCCTAATCTTGTACATAATGAACGTGTCCTCCCCCCAAATAGCTTTGGTCACCAAGTAGGTATTTAAAATAATCATATATATGAATAAATAACCTATGATTGTCTTTATACAATTACAATTTTTGCAATATGGACATGTCGTGAAAGTTGTTAAGATATCCAAGATCCAGAGATATGAATAGCTTGTGATGGTCAAAAATCACAATATTGTTCATGGCACAATTCTTCTTCCTCCCATTGAACTAGGTCCTATGGGCTTGGGTGTTCTAGGGATTTCAAATTTTGATCAAGGTGCCATTAATGAGTTCAATGCATTGGGAACTCTAAAATCTATCTAACTAAAGTTCCCCCCCTTTTTAATTGTGGGCCAACAAATCTCATTAACTAATGCAACATTGATGCAAACTACAATGAAAATTACATCATCACATACATTATACTTGGCCTAGTTTCACATACATGGATCAAACATTTTCATGTTGTTATGTTTCATGTATGGAATAAACCGTAGAAGGCATTGCTTAATGTTCAACTTTAACAAATGCTCGGCTAGAATGTGCGATTCACTTATAAATCTTATGTTGCCCATGATTGTGGGAACCATGAGTGATGTCAACTCTTCAAACTCCCCCAAAATAAAGTTGGTCAAGGTTTAAAATAATGTTAAAATTGCTTGCATCATATGCAACACACCCCAAACATTGGCATTGGGATCCATTGAATTCCTAACATTTTCAACCATTTCACCTATAATGAAGTTAAATCAAGAAAATTGGCAATAGCCACAATAGAATGAAAATATTTTTGGTCCCCCATTTCCAATGTCTCATCAAACAATTTTTCATCAAAATGTGAGATTGAATTAAAACCCTTAATTGAAAAAAAAGGAACTCAAATAAATCATTTATGAAAATGAGAATGAAATGAGCTTTAGAAGTGATGACTTTTCTTTAGACCTCCTACACATGCTAAAAAAATTCTTAAACCCTTAAACCCCTTAAGTCTTTTGTTGACTTCCCACATGCCAAAAAAAAACCTAAACAACCCATTAACCCACACACTTTGTCGACTTTACACATGTCAACAAATTTACAAACCCTAAACAACTTGCAAACCCATGTGAAGTCCTTGATGACTTTTCACCTGCAAAAATAACCCCCTCACACAAACCCACTTACCAACATAGGATCTTAACTTAACAACCTGTAAACCCAAAAGCCCAAAAAATAAACATTAAGTTCACCCCAATTGCAAACCCATACCCTACAAACAAACATCTAACAAATGACCAAAAAAACCCAAATCTTACACCCATATAACATTTATGAACTTGTCAATTCAAAACACCATTCAAAATACCCTTAGATCCTTTAGATAACCTAAAATCAAAGATAATTCTTAGTTTATCCCTAGTATATTGGATTTTGTTCACCAATTGGGATGACTTTAAGGATACTTGAAAAATGGTGATGAAATAAAAATTAAGGTACTAAACTAGGGACAAATTAGGGCTACTTTAAATATATTTTTATTATATTAAGTGACCTTGAATATGGATGTCTTCAAACATGTTCTAGAAACAACCCAATTATTGCAATTTATGTATGTCAATAAATGAAACTTGCATTTCCTCTAAGTGAAACAATATATGGTTCACAATTTAAAGACAAATGATTAAGCAATTTGTTGGAACAATACATATCAAGAACCCTGAAGCATTCTAGACACTCCATAAACAAATTAATTTTGCATCCAAATTTCTGTAATCATGTCACACACAGTTCCATCATTTCTCATTGCATTTTCTAAACCTGCTAGAACGGTTATGTTATGAGTTATTTGTTCATTCCTCTATTCTCCAAACTTTCCCTTAAGACATTAGGGTTTTAGGTAAAACTTGGCCCGATTTGGGAGTTATTGGGTCCCAGTTCTGCCAAAACTGTGGATGGAATCAAAAGTCAGGATGGAAATAGTACACTGGAAATAAGAGGGGACCAAACTGCTTGAGAGGGTTTCAAAGCTATGGCAAAACTGTGCATTCCAAATGTTCAACCTTTCTCATATGTTTATCAAATGATCTAAATTTTTTACGACTTATTCTTCATAGTAAGATATGTTTTTCAAATCCATGAATGCATTTCTCTTATCTCTTAATATGTGCATAGATAGATACACAAAGAAATATGTTTGGGGTTCTTAGAAATAATTATCTCCCAAGCACTTAGGCTTCTAGGGGGTTAAAACTTGCACCAAGATTGAAGACTTTTCTAGTAGCACAATCTAGAGATCCCATTCAAATTTCAAGCATTCTTTACTTTGCTTTTCCAAATCATATTTCAAATACATGACTAGTCATGGGTGGTGAATTGATATCATTTTGGGGAGCCTTTCCCCATGACACCCACTTTTTGGTACATTCAATATCATGAACAATTTTTCTTATTCATTTGAAAAAATGTACCAAGTCTTTAATATCACAAAATTGAAGAAAAATCCTTAGCAATGCGTGAATTGAGTTCATTGTTCAAATTACATGGTTCATTTCTTGGTTCAAAGACAAATCCAACAAAATTAGCCATCCTGAATATTAGTCACATGCACTTCAGTTTCCATTTGCTTTGATCCCTACAAGTCTAGATCCCTTGAGTCTTCGTACGAAAACTTGGACTCAATTTGGAGGTTTTTTTTTTTTTTTTTTTTTCCCCAAAAATTGAAGAAAAATTGAGTACTTTTTGATTGCCAAATTTTATTTAACAAAAATTGCTAGATTTTACATTAGGTTCCAGTAGGTAGCGAACAATACAAAGGGATGCTTAAATGTCCTTTCTTTCATATTCAATTTATGGCCCAAATTTGGCTAAATCATTGTATAGTTGGCCCCCCCTTATGCTACATCACAATATAGAAGGAAAAAAAACATTGTTTTAAAGTTGTAACCAGTATTTTCTGGAGGTTCTAGCTTGAATATATATCCTTATCTGGTATGGAGCCCAGGTCTTGGTCGAGGTCTGGTTTAGAACCAACAATCTCAGGACCACATGCCACCAAATGTGGGCCTCTCACTTTCCTGGGACAAAACAAATGCCTTGCACTCTCTCCTCTCATACAATTTGACAAAAAAACTACTTGGAGTGGCAAGGGCGAAGGCAAAGCACAAATAACCACACATAACCCCATGACCAAACTCCCATGACCTTGGGTTTTGGACCAAATTCGAGTTTGATCTTGTGATTTTCTTATAGCAAAATCTGGTCCAAACTCAGGGTTCAAACTACTTTATGGACAACTCTAACATGATTGATAATTTGATTCCTTGTAAGTAAATAACTTGCATCCAACAACCAGAGCAACACAAATATTAAGAGACCAACTTTGAAAAGATCAAGGATCATGGATGATGGTGCTCACAACAATTTCTTGAAATTTCTGCACCAGAGGTACTTACTCTAGTGTTTTCTTTGTGGTGATTTTTTTCATTTTTCTGACCTAAAAATATGATTTCAACACTGTCAAAGGATTTTTGTGGAAAAAATGATCCTTATTCGCCAGATTTTGATTTTTTTCCAATAGGCGGATTCTATAACTGGTTCCACCAGCTAGTCAAAATATCTTAGGATTCTTAAGAAATTACTGGTCTGTAGCCAAATTTGGCCCAATCTTCTTATGGATGATGGCCAGTTTTGCCATACCGCAATTTTTTCATAAGAAACCCTGGTGAGGTTACCCAGGGTGAACCAGCGTCCACCTTGGTGCTTGGTACCTTCACTTTTTTTAGTGAGGGCTATTAATGGAAGTATTAAGCCCCAAAAATGTTCAATTTGAACTCAGAGACAGACCCTGATTTAGTCTAAACATGGGATATTTTTATGATATTTAAAAAATAGTTTAAATGGATTTTGGGTTTTTCTACAATGGTACCAACGACGGGAGCTGAGGTCCTCATTTCTGAAGTTGAAATTTACTTGAACAAGGGCTCTGTATCACACTGTGGCCTTGCCATTTGCATTAAAAAAGTATCTTAAGGTAATGAAAGAATTACATAAACTCAAATATTTCACCATGCAAAAATATAATCTTCAAAAAATCCTCCAAAAGAAACCCAAATCCTTCAAGATATTACATATAGTAAAGGACATCGTGAAGCATCATTTCATCCATTTGTTTCGTCATCCATCCGTTCATCCATTCGGTCATCTATCCATCTCGTCATGGTTTGTTTACTTCGATGGGGCGAAGAAAAAGTGGAATACAGACGTGGTGCGACGGAGAAAGCAATATGAATAGATGGCACACATGCCAAAGCCCTGCAATGATGGGACAAATGGATGAAATGATGCTTCACATCCATCTAGTCATCCATCTGTCCCATCATGGTCAGTTTACTCCAACGAGGCGGAGAAAGAGTGGAGTACACATATATATAGTGAATTGAAAATTAATAATATTTTTAGCGGATTTCATCAAATTAGAAATAAAATAAAATAAAATAATCCACCCAACCCAGAATTTGACCAATTTGTTTCGTGGTGAATTCTCTCAAAATTATGAGTTAGAAATCTCAAAAAAATAAAGAGGATTTTTCTGCACAAATTCCCTTTTCTCAAAGGAAAAAATTGTAATTTTTTTGAGAAATGCATCTTTTTTTTTGGTAGGAAAAAATACTTTGTCACATTTGGACACACGTTTTCGTGTTTAGGATAGTTTTTTTTTGTTTTTGCCAATTTTTTATAGTTTGGATAATTTTTTCTTAACATTAGAAAAATTAGTGCTATGTGACTTTTTTGGCATACTCGCATTTAGTGATTTTTTAAAAACAAATTTTGTGATTTGTTCAACGAAAAATATGGGAAAGCATTTTGTGTTGTCCGATAAGCTGCTCCATGTCGCCTGCGACAATTGGCCATCACTGCGTAATATATTTTTTTGACACATATGTAATGTACCGTCAAATACGCACACACCTGTGCATTAGGCACTGGGTTCAAACTAGTTATATTGTATTATAACTAATCTCAAGTTTCAACACAAGCCAAAATATCATCTTTCAAAAATCCTCATATAAAAATAGACCTATTATTTATTACCTAGGGGCCAAAATCCCTTAAGCTACTATACTCTATAATGAATCTAAACACAATATCCTTCTTGCCCTGATAGCCAAGGCCAACAAACAAGAAAAACGTGGGGGCCGGCATGCTGGTAACTTATTATACTCATGCATAGAATGCCACACGAAAGAGTTGAATGCACCCAGGTACATAGTACATTCAAGTTGTCAGACTGCAACCCTGCAGCTTCAAGGCATTCATTTAAGATCATTACCAAAAGTAGGGGTTGCTGGATTTTTTGTCATGTGCTTGCTGCCTAGTTTGCACTGAATTCTCATCTGGATTCAGTATATGCTCCAATGTAATGACCCACAAATGCAAAACGTGGTTAAAATGTTATTGGAAGAAGGGAGTGAGGCAATACGACTTTGGGGGGAAAACCAGCTTTTCAAGTAGGAAGCATCCAAAGTGAGAGAGAGAGATTGCACTAGATTTGGAAGCTTTGGGAGGGTTTTTGGACACCTCCCCAATTATCAGCTCGACTAGCTTCCTTTATCTAAAAGTCAATACATTAGAGATCAATCTCATTGTTGTTGCTTTCGTTGTTTCTCATGTTCTCTTGTCCCATTTGTTAAAGCTTGAAAGATGTATTGATGATCATGGAGATGTGGATCGTGCTGAATCTGGAGTCTAGACCCTTGCTGGGTAAGTATGGACTTAGTAACCAGTTCAAGTGTGCAGGTTACCATGAATATTTGAGACACATGAGACTATTCTTGGTAATGTGTGCATTTGAGCTGGTTACTGGACATAATGGATTGTAGAGAACTGAACTTACAGGTTATGGCACACAGAAGAGGGTGAGTTATGAGGTTCAGCCAACCAGCTCCCAGGAATGTGAAAATGCATTAGGGAGGTATGAAAATATCAAAAGGCAACAAAATATGTAATGAAACTGGGGAGCTCTTGTCCAATGCTGTGTTGCCACATTAGTGAGACACTCCCTACAATTGGTTATGGACCAATTGATGTTGGGAAGTTCTTGACATACATGAAGAACTGGAGGTTCTGATTCTAAAAAATAAAAACTGAAATTGTCTTGGTTTTAGTTCAAATTTCACACATGACTAAAACCTAAAATCCAGTTTGAGGTCAGTTCTTCAACAAAAATCAATTCCAATTCTCAAAATTAGGCCTAGTTTTAATCCAAGTCTTACTAACTTGGACTGAGATTCAGTAGTTAGTTGCCAATCAAGTTTTTGATTAACCTCCGGTTCTAATCACTTTTCTTCAAAAACATGTATCTTGATCAATGTCTTTTTAGGATTTTGAATAAAAACCCAAGGTGTTTCCCAAGAGTTTAAGACCAAAGAATAAATGGCACCCCTTCATTTTTCAAACTAAAACTACAATGGTAACACATGTCAAAACTTACTCAAAAATGAAATCAATCCTTAGGTTAATTAGTGATAAAGTAAGCTTGACCACCAAAAAATACTGAAGTACCAGGGAAAGTAATTAGCAAATGAGAAGAGGAACAGCGAGGTGACAAAGGGAGCCAGTGCAGCCACTTTCTGGCTCCTACTTTAAATCACAAGTTGAAATTTACATGACATTGAGATTTCCTTTAACAAAAAAGAAGTAACTAAAGTAAAAGTAAAATGTTGAGATTTCCTTTAACAAAAAAGAAATGGTTGAAATGAAAGTGTTTTTCTGGAAATATTTCACCAATGCAAAAAAAGTTGATCTTGATTCCAGTTCTAGTTGTGATTTCACTTACACATAAATAGAATTGAGAACCTAGTTCTAGGTTTAGTTGAAAAAAAAATTGATTTCCAGTTCTGAAGATCAAACATTTTTCCATTTTTATTTTCATTGGCAGGAATCAATACTAGTCAAAATGCACACCAGTGTTGGCCGGTTCTTTGATTTTCAAACAAACCTGCAAATAGAGTTTAGTAATTTTTAAAACTTATGTCTTGATGAAATGTCTTTCCAAATGTACCAGTTATTGGGTAGTCAGTTTTTTAATGTGTGAAAAGGAGGCGACTCGGGTTGTGCTTTGATTTTAGGGTTATTGAATAAAGTGACATGAAAAATGTTTTTTCTTTTATCTTGATGAGTTGATAAAAGATAAGGACTTCATTCTAAACTGTTGATCATAATAACATTTCCAATCAGAAATTCAGAAATTGAAATACATTGAAACATGAAATGTTCTTGGATTAAGTCATTCATTCAATAAAAAATCAATATCAAGTTGAAACAACTTCTACTTGATTGGTGTTAGAAAGAACTTAGGCACATATAGGGCTATCATTTCTGAAAATAAAAATCAGATATTAATGTCACATCTAAAATAACTAATTCTACTTGGTGTCCATTGGTGCAAAAAATAGGCAAATAAAGTCACTGGAAATCACTTCTTGAGGAAAAGGAAACATGCCCATCACTTCTGAAAAACAATATAAAAAATGAAGGATAAAAAACAAATCAAATGTTGAAGAATCTCTCTAACCTCCATGTTGAGTTAAAAGAATTGTTGCCCAATTACCAATAGTGAACACCTCCATGTTGTTTTGCTATAATTCCAAACCAACCAATAATCAATAAAAATTTCTAAAATTCCACCCATACAATATCAACATGTAAACAACACACAACTCTATATAAACCAACACAAAATGAATTGAAAACATTTGTGAAAATTCTTACTTACTCGAAATCAATTAAATTCGTAATCTTTTTCAAAAAAACTTTTTTCTTCAATGATCTTGTGTGCTCTTTGATCATGATTTGTTCAACTTGTAGGTAATCAAGCAGACTTTTAGCCTTCCCCCATCACATCCATCATGAACATCGCTAGGCCAATTTTTGATAACCAAGGCAAAACAATCTAAATTATTAATTCCAAGCCTTCATCGTCGAAGATTTGTTATAATGCCAACAACGTTGAAAATTTGCTTTGTCCCTATTTGATACCCCACAATCCCTAGCACTTGATGAGCCAAAAAAGACATGTGGAAATTGCATTGCATGGTTTGCCAACCATTGCAAAAGGTTCTTGAGAGCTTGTCCCATCATTCTCAACTTGAATTCTTATAATTCTAAATCAAAATCCCTTTGAATGAATGGCTGATTTAAGGCTTGAATCTTGCACACATTAGCCTTAATCATAGTGCACAAATGAAAAAGTTGAAACAAGAGCATCTGACAACAACCAATAGCCTTTGCTTTGGTTTAGAACACATTGTTTGACAATAGGCATTAATGTGTCTGTGATGGCTTGAGCAATAGACCATGTTTGGCAATCTAGGACTCTAGATTGCAAATGCAACGCTTGTTGCCACCCATAGCAAATAAAGATGGCATCTTGATAAGCAAGAGTCTCTTGAAACAAGATGATTCAGGATCTAGTTTTCATAGGAGTTTTCAGCATCCTAAATGGTGGGTCAGTAATGATGCATGAATCCTTCCACTCCTGCCTCCCTTTTTCAGACTTTTTTGTTTAAATTGTAGTTTTTTGTAATGATGCTTGAGCACCTTTCAAATTCACTTTAGGAAATCCAACACATATTTTAATATTGTTAGTAGCATATTGGGCTACTTTAGACATGGCATGCCCAAAACATGAACCAACAAATGGGCATGCCAATTGAAGGGGAGAATAATAAACCACATTTGTCAATGCATTTGTTAAGGTATTTAAGTTAGACCCCTTATCTTTCACATAAGTAATGACTTTGTCAAGCAATTCAAAATAATCTAGCAATACTTTGACTTGATTTGCCATTGTTGCACATGTAGTATTTTGAACCTCAAATATCCCCATAGTGACATGACTGGGCTCCCAAGAATCATTAAGGAAACTCACAACCATAACAAAAATATCATGTCCAACACGTGACATCCAAAGATCAAATGATGCTATGCATGTAATACATGAAACAAGACTAGGTAAAACATACTTCTTCCTGGTTGTTTCCACAACACTTGGCAACACTTCATTAACAAGTTAATGACGAATTGGAAACCTAACACGACCACAATGGTGCAAAATTTAACGTTTCAACCATGGGTTTTCAATAGAAGACAATGGTCGATAACGTTTTGCGATGTACAATACCAAATCTTCTAAAAATGCTTATTGTGTAGGATTAGATTTGTTGTAAGGTCAATGGCTGTCGAAAAAGTCTATGATTTGAAAAGAAAGGATTTTCTTTCATTTTTTTATAGCTTGTCTTTGATTTTCACCATTTTTTGACTTTCACACCACAAACAATTCCCACCTCCTATAATCTTCTACATGACTATCAATAACATGTTTTTTCAAAACACTTGTTCCATATTGTGTTGTAACTTACAAGCCCCTTATTCTTCCTGTTGGAATCCACATTCACAGGAGTAGGGTGACAAAGAATACACCTCATAACTTGAAGATTAATGGAATTGATCTTTGCACCATCATTGACAAAAACAAAGGCCCGATAATTTGACACAAAACAAAAAGGGCACCAAATTGACCAGTTTATTAGGAATTGTGGAATGAAAAGGGCCCAAGTTGCATCTAGATCAAGATTGGATGCCACTTGTGATCCAATTGCTTCAATCTCGGATACAAATTCAATGTCATGTTCATCTTCAACCTCGTTTGTTAAAGGCTAAGTGGCATTTGTTGATGTCATCCCTAATTGCATCCATATTCGACATACAATCACATTTGAGCATCAAAACCAAAAACCTAGATCTTTTAAACACCAATCACACAAACACATAGACACAAATATGACATCTATTTACATGCAAGTAAAAACAAGAAGATGTAACCTAGTTTTTATACTTTTTCAAAGTTCTTTAATACAAATTTATGTGCAAGTACATGGAGATAATAATTTCAAGGTTCCTAGTAATCACAACAAAAGACCTTACTTAAAAAGATTTGTAATCATTACATAATTTTTTCAATTACTACAAGGAAATTACCTTGATAACAATGATGAGAGAAAGCAAGTTTAGCTCCTTATTTGTTCACCTGTGCAAAATACATCAAACCATAAGTTGTGTTAGTTTCTAAGTAACTTATTCATCATACAAAACCTAACATTTCCAACATTGCTAGTAGCATTCCTACCAAATAATTTACATTTCAAAACAAAATGTAATTACAACCAAAGTAGAATCTAACTACATGACAATGTACATGAATAAATCATTTATCTCCAAAGGAATTGAACTCACATAAGGATGATAGGATGTATTTGCCTTTAAAATAGTTGCAATGCAATGTAGACACTACATAATGGGGCATCATGCTATGCATCCCAAGGTTGTAAGGATCACCCATAAATTCATGTAAGTTTTCTAAAGGCGCAACCTATAACAACCAAATCTAATAGCAAAAATCTTGGGATTAAAATGTATCCCAATTGGTAAATAAACAAAAAAAAAACTACCCTATGCTGGAAGCATTGCCCATTGTTGACCAATGTATCTAATTCAATACAACAACAAAAAATTTCCCATATTTTTCCCAAAAATGATTATATGATGAGATTTTTGGTGAAGAATATCCAAAATGAATAAATGTGCAAAAGTTAGAAGAGCATAAGAGAGAAAAGACACAATGAATCTTTGCACTTGAAAAGTTTTAAGAAAAAGTTATGAAAGACGAAGAAACAATTTTAGTCAAGCAGGTAGAGGATGTTGCTAAACATGTCACAAAAATCCCTCAAGAGTTTATATTCAATGAACACATATTTCTTTTATTTAAAATTCCCTCATGATTAGTGAGTTCCTAGTTTCCCAAATAGCAAAATCTAAAATGGTGTCATCCTCCAGAATTTAGATTATTAATTACCTAATGGAAAATGGTAGTTACAGATTCTAATCCTTTTGAAATATTGTAGAACAAATGGTACATCCGGGAAAGGTCCTCCACCTATAAAGAAACAACCCTATCGGTTTATAAATGGGTACTATGGAAGTTTGAAAAGGTGCAAGAAAAATGGATCAAAAGACACATTGACCTTTCAACCAATAATATCATGGATAAGAAATAACACTTGGAAAGCTCAAAGGTTGACAAGCATGTTGATGAAGAGAAGTGGTTAGCTCCACATAGCGAACAAAGCAAGTTGATGAAAAGATTTATGGACAGCTGCACATAGTAAATAAAGAAATGGCAAAGAAGAAACTTGAAAGATTAAAGAAAAAATAATTTCATTTGTGGGTTTGAAAAATATCTAATAAACTTTTCATTAACAAGATCCTTCAAGATGTGTAATGTGTACCTGGGAAAAAATTGTAAAAGATTTTTGGTGAAGAATATAAAAAATGAATCAATGTAGTGTGCAAGAGTTGGAAGAGTAGAAGAAGAAAGAAAAAATACAATGATTCTTTGCATTTGAAATAAAGTTGTAAGAGAAGAAAAATTGAAAATATTTTGAAAAGTTGGAAGACAAATAAATTGGAAGACTTATTTGAACCATATAGAAACATTTTCACAAAATAAATAAACACACTAACCTACCAGCCAATAGTATCATGGATAGGAAAGAATACCTTGGTCGATAGCTCAAAGGTGACAAAGAAGTTGACGAAGAGAAATGGATAACTCCATGCAACAAACAAAATAGGTTAATGAAGAGGAGCCGATAGCTCCACGGAACAAAGAAAGAAAATGGTAAAAAAGAAATGTGAAAAAAACTTGAAAAAAGCTGAAGGGTGAGTGTAAGGAGGTGATACACAATGAAAACCTTAAACGATCATATGAAGGAACCAAAACTAGGCAAAAGAGAGCTACTTAAGTCAGTGTTGGTTTTATGACAATTTGAAAATGTGTTCGGAAAGAAGGATCTTGGTTCAAACGCAGTTCTTAACATAAAACAATTCTCTAGTCTAGTTCTACATCCGGATCTTATACTAAGCTTAGGTTTACGTTTTGGGTTTAATACTCAGAACTGAAACCGACAGTTCTAACATGCCCATCCAGATAACTGGCCAACACTAGTGCACACCTACCCAACATTAATGTGGACAAATGTTGGGTGGTTATTTGATTTTTGATAACTGTTAATTCCATGCATTTGAAAATTCAAAATAAAAGATTTGCTAGTTTCAAGTATTTGAAAAAATTCAAAATGAAAAAAAGCCAGTTCTAAGCATTTAAAAAAAATCAGAATCAAAGAACCATTAGTTCCAATTACTTTGAAACTTTCAAAAACTATTGGGTAACATGAAAGAATTGGCAAAAAATTGATCATTTTCTATGCAATTATTTGATTTTTCCAAAAAAATGAAAACTATGGAACTATATATTGAAATAGGGTATTTGATTTTTTGATAACCATGATTATATATCAAAATCAAATATTTTGAATTTTAAGAAAACCATGATTATCATATCGTAATACTCAATACTATTAAACTAATGAGGGTCTATTACAATTCCGCTTCACGAAGACTTGCGTTGAACAACAATTCAACTACATGATGTCATGTTTCTAGTATTTTTTTTGAGGCTATTGGTCGGGGTTACACTTTGCCTCATGAAGTGCTTTAGAGAACAAAATTCTTAAAACTAGTAAGTTTGTGTTTAGTATTAACGCACACTAAAGTTTAAAAAGTAAGGCAAAAACTGGAAACTGTGTTGAGGTGCAGCAAAAGCTGAAAAAATGCATTTTCAAGGGTAGGCAACGCACCTTCCTTGAGGGCTTATGAAGTTCATTCTGGTGTTGGTCTGCAAATAGGTCAATAGGGAATTGTGGCATGGTATATGCATTTGATATCAAGGAACTCAGCAGATTGGTATGATCGGAGGCAACTCATTGAACCTCATAGTTACCCATATTGTCCTTGATATGTACAAGGATTATGTTTCAATTTTGCGAAGTCCAAAACTTGGTGAATGTGGCCAAAGAAACTGAAAATTTAATCACAATTGCACTCAATTAGAGATTTGTCCAATTTCTCAAGAAAAAATTATGAGATTATGAAGATCTGAAAAAAAAATGTTGGATATAACCGAGGTAATTTACTAGCTTGGTACCACTACAACATTTGGAGTAGTTTTCCACATTTTTCCCATAGATTTTCCTCACTGTTGCCACGCTTTTGATGATTCATATCATGGACTGTATGTGACAAATCTATAACAAGACATGGGAAAATTATGGGTTAGAGGTGTGGCAAAAGTGTGGATTATAGAAGCATGATAAACTGCGTGGAAATATTGACTCATATCCACATTTTTGCTTCAATGCCATCCCACATGTTTTTATGAAATTTCCACATTTATAACATGGAGGTTAAACCACATTATGTTCATATTATTCCCCTTTTACCCTCACTTTTTTCACAATTATGGCATAGATGTTAAACCCAACCTATTCCATTCATTTTCTCAACTTTTTTCTCAACTTTTCCATGCAAATGACAAGTAGGCTAAACCACTATTGGTTCAACGTATCCCACTTTTTTCCCTCAAGTTTTCCACATTAGTAACAAAAAATATTATAGTTTTTCCCTCAAGTTCTCTGAATTATCAACAAAAAAACTCCAACATTTTCCCTCAAGTTTTTCAAATTATTTAACTTAAAGTATCCCCACATTGTTTTCATTATTAACAAAGAGTATCCCACTATTTTCCCTCAAATTTTCCACATTATTTAACAAAAAGCATTGCACTTTTTTTCCCCAAATTTTCAAAGTTATTAACAAAAGGTATATCACTTTTTTCAAATGTTTCTCATGTTATTTAACAGAAAGTAACCCATTTTTTTCATTGCTAACAACAAGTATCCCACTATTTTCCTTCAAGTTTTCCACATTATTTAACAAAAAACATTACACTTTATTTCCAAACTTTTTTCACCTTATTTAATAAAAAATATCACATCAATGCCTTGGTGATCACTAGCATTGACTAGTGTCCTCTACTCACCAAGCAACCAACAAGGTCAAATGCTCACATACAAATCCACCTTAATCAAGACTATGTTTTAATGTATTGTACATCAACAGAGCTACACATTATTGTATGTACTTAGTTTACCATTAGTGCACCCTAAAAGTGTGGTCCCAACAAAAATTTTGTCTACATCCGATTCACAATGGTTGGCTCACTCTTAATCTTGTAGCTGAATACATAGACCACAAATACAAATCATCAGCTCATGATCCCAAAAACCTAAAAGACATGAAGTGGAGAATCATGAATTAAAACATGAGCATTCACACCTGCAATATTGCATTTGCAATTTTGGTTTCAACAACAACACCATCTATTCCTTCTACAATGCCTAGAGTTTTCACATCTATCCACACCAAAACATGTAAAATATGTGAGCGAAAGAAGTTGTTGATCATCTACACTTAGTTACACAACTTGAATCTGACATGTTTAATTGTTGGTGTTTTACATAGAGAAGCTCATCATGGAACCACCCACAAGCTAAAGAGATGATTGTCTACAGAAGCCTCCGACACTAGGAGCTGTAGTTTATACATATAATACACCACTGGGGTTTGAAGGAAGAAATGTAGTTATCAATGGTAGCTTGCCATGCAGTAGTGGGCAGCATTCACACAACACAAGTGTCAAGGATATCTTGAGCTAGATGTATCATGTTTTCAGCCATAACCTCGTGGTAAACTACATTGCACAAATCAATAAATTTAGAAATTGAAGCATCAAGAAGCTGCAGCATCTGGTTCAATACTACTAGGGTTTGAATTTGAAAGATTTAGATTCCACAAAAAATGCATGTGAATTCACAACAAAGGTTCTCAAAGAATTTCATGAGGAGGAAAATGATTGATGGGATCTTAGATTATTTTACTTGGCTATTCCTTCTTATGTGGCATACATGCTAGTGTACTGAATGTAAAGACTACAAAAACAAAATGGAGATCAAGCTAAAATTTAGTCATGATAGTACTCATTGATCTTTGCACAACATCAATATGCAACTTGCAACATGCAATTATGTGACCATGGATATTAGCATTGAATGAGGATCAGTAGTTTAAGGATGGAGTGTTGGAATTATTCTTACTTGTACCCTCTAATTCCCCAATGGAAACCTTTTTTGTAATGGGTTGCAAAGGTCCCATTTCCCATCTTTTTCACAAACGGGTATTTCAACATTGCACTAGTTGGTCCATCATTGTCTCACTACAAAAACATCAGCATCTGGTTCCTGGTGAGATGCCTCAGTTGCAAAAAAAATTGTGCAACCATTACCACGCAAAAACCTTAATCACAAAGCATCCAAATTCTTACAACCCCAAAAAAACTCTAGATGCAACATAATTTATGACATTTAAGGATTAATCGGAAAGAATGGGTGGAGGATGGGTCTGATTTACCCTTTCAAGACCAGCTTGGTACTGTTTAATGAGTTTGAAATTGATTTTGTCTAAAAACTCTTGCACATTCAATGCAAGAATTGATCAATCAAAAGTCCTAAAATTAAAATCACCCAAGAATTCAGAAATTAGTCCAAACTTCAATTGCATCTTCAGTAACCATTAAGTGATGCTACAACTTCCAAGTTTGGAATGCCCTTATGTATTATGTATTTGTTTTTACTTGACGAAGGTTTCTGGCACTGATCTCACTAATTCAGCTCCCACATTCACTAGTGCTTGATCCTTTGGACCATATCATCAAAAATTATAAATCTATCCATCAAGTTATTTGATTACAAAGAATGTCTTGTCCCCACAAGTATCAACAAAATGTAATATAAAGTCATTGTGACATGACTTTCTTTTTTATTATAGTTTCTTAAGTGTGAGGGATGTTCAAATCCGTGTATACTCTACAAAACAAATACATGGTGTTAGCACCTATTGTAATGTTTTTAGAAAAGACTAAATCGATAAAATATGTAGCAACTTAGTAGGTAGGACTAAATTAGCCATCCGACTCTATTATTGATTCTATAGCATTGTTGTCCTCTACACGAGCATTCAATGTGGGTCCATCGAAAGTCACAAAGAAGGCCTTTGTGCCAATGTCACGGACCTTTTTCAATTCCGTAGCAGATGGCTCCTAACCATAAAGATCTATCTATAATAGTGCAAGTACATAGTTACAATGAAAGCATAATGTAACTCTAAAGTTTAAAAAATGTTAAAGAGAAAAAAAAAAACCTTACATATTTCTTTTCAAAGGATTATGTACCAGCACTGCCAAGGTGGTTGGTGACAATCGGGTGTGCTTTGATAGCACATCAATTTTGGTCATGACATAGAAGGTTACCTTTGTTCTTTGTGACCTCCGCTACAAGAAGAACAAAACACAATAATTACATCAAGGGCCAAATTGACCCCACGGTAATATTATCCTATAAAAGTTAGCTCAAAATATCAATTTTTTGAACAAAAGTCTTGAACCCAATCCTAATCTTAATTCTAAATTGGAAATATTTTTTAAATGGTAAAACTATCGATTGAAATTACCTTTGAAGAATGCCCAGCTTGCCTTGGAACACAAGTTCAGGTGCTTTCCATTTTCCTTTGCAACTTTCAGGAAACTTTTACATCGTTGCACTGCGCATTCCTAATGCACTGAAGGACAACATCAACATTCCAATTCCTTCCGAAATCATGTAGTAGCTTTTTGATGATGGTCGTTGTTGCTTTCAACTTCTTCTGCACTTATGATTTGACATGATAATCATCTAGGTAAACTCGGCATAACAAACGTACCCTTACATCAAAAGATTTCTAAAGGTCACCACTGGGCAATCCATGGCAGTCAACATTCATTTTCAACTTTGGTAGCTTCACCTTTCGTTTCTTTTCTGCAACCTCAACCTTTGTGGCTAGTGTTGCTATTGCTACCTCTTCCACCTTCACTACAGATGTTGCTACCTCCACCTTCACTGCAGGTACTATTGTTGTTACCACCTTCACCTTCACTGTAGGTATTGTTATTACTATTACTTGTGCACCCTTCATCGCCACTTGCACTTTTTCCTTGTTTGGGGTTTCCTATGAACAATATTGGAACAACCAAAACACACAATTTTTAAGATCTTAATAAACTCCAAAAAATTCAAGGCAACTCACATAAAATAATTGAACAAACATTTTTACATAATGGAAGCAAACCCACTATAAGACTAAAAATAAGTAGCCAATGCCTTTGTTCATGGTCTTATAGCAACCTCAACCTGATTGGAGAAGTTCAGTGTCTCCCATCCTCATGATTATGATAAAATGCTTCGTGGTGGGCATAAAGTACTTAAATGTGTGTGCCTACTTTTCTCTTTCCTTAAGAGACTGTAGAAAGGAATGTTGTACGTGTTACCCTTCTAGAAACAAAACCAAAACCAAATTTGAAGGTTTTTTGAAGAATGCAAAAACTTAGTAGCCCCCAAACACAAGAGAAAAATAAACAAATATTAAATTTGATAATACATTCTTTTATAAAAACTTAGAAACCTACCAATTCAATAGCATGTTGAAGGCTTAATAATAATTTTTGGATTGCTTTCCTTTTTCCAAAAAGCATGGTGAACCAAGATCGAATCAACTTCACACAACAAAACAAAAGTTATAAACAATTTTAAGCTAAACAATTTTGAACAATGTAAAAAACTAACAAAACAAAAAAGGGAAGACATACACAATAAAGGAAGCCTTGGCTTGTGGTGAGGCTAAAGTGGATTGGGGCATCCTTGATGAACAGCTCCACATAATGGAGTAAGTACACACCACAATCATAATGATTATGATGTTAAGGGATTTACAAAATCACAAAGCAAAAAAACTAGTCAGGAAAAAATGTTGATTATTTTTATTTAAGAAACCTTGTAGCAAAAGAAAATCATACCTTTGCAACAATGTATCGCATCTATTGAATTGATGATTTCATCTCATGTGAATCATGCAAGCTTGTAGAAGCTTTCTGAATCCAAACCTTTTGCAGACATGTTTGAATATGGCATTCTACTTGTTTGTGACCACCCTCCAAGGAATCTAGGTGTAGAATGCATGATGTCTGATTCTTGTCATCCTACCCTAAACTTTCGAGATGTGGGATGATGACCACGTTCCAATGTTTGATGTGATTGATCAGAATCACAATGTAATCTATGAAAAACAAATCCACACCATGATTCCATTTTTACAGAGTTGCAAAATTTGCATTCTATTCTTTACATTGAACAAGTTTGGAATATAAAAAACAGTTGAAGATGTGAAATCATGAATCAAAACATTATCTTTGCAAGTACCTCAAATAACATGATTCATTGTTTTTTGACATTTGAATAAAGAAGAGTAGAGATTAAATGTTTTTTAAGATTTAAATAAAGCATAGTAGAGTTTTTGGATATTTACTTCTTTCAAATAAAAGTTGAAGATGGTGTCATTAAGGAACTGTTGGGTTCCAGTGTTTCATAATCATGTTTCTTGATGATGATTACATCAGAATCACCATTAGGATATTACAAATTAGATTGCATCTGTCAAAAGAAAAATAAAATGTTAACACAAATAAACAGAAAAACAAAACAAGATTTAGTAATCGCTTTAGACCAAAACTTTGCAACACACATGTGATGTAAAGTAAAAACAAGCAACCGGGAATCACACCATGTTGAGGAGTGGCTGCTTCAGGGAATAAAAACTTGGAACTCTATACCTACATGTGATGAATGTTGTTCGGGTCACAAACAGTTCTGAGAACCTATCAACCGAGACAATATTGTGCTTAAATTAAAGAAGAACAAACTTTTCCACAAAAGGATAGTCTAAAAAATTTGTTTCATGAGTCTTTGTTTTCTTTTGTGCTTCCTTCTATTTGGGTGGAGAAAAAACACAATAATAAAATACTCATTGGGTTATGTGGGGGGAAGGTTTGCTGGTTTCTTAGAGATCCATATACATGCTCCATGCCCAAGCTTTTGTAACAACACTTTTGTCCTTTGCTTGCTCATGGTTGTTGTGGTCGTATCCCATCACCACTCTTTGCAACGACAACAAGAAAAAACGACGAAAGCATAGAATGCTCGTAACACAAGAAAGAAAAAGCAAAAAGGTGGGCCCATCATCAGATATCTACATGTTACAATATTGCCCTTTTGTTTTTTCTCTCTTTATCTTAACATGTTTTCCTAACTGTGCTTTTCCTTACCCTATCAAGCTTTGCAATGTGCCAAGAATTTGTATTGCACTTTGTTGCATCCCTGTTTTCAGATTTTTCAAAAAATTCTAAATCGTGGAGCTTCATTTTGAATTATTGGAAAGTTAGGCTTTAGTGCAATAACATCAATAGTAGGAGTAGCTTGAACATGCTTGCTTCGCATAGTTATGACATTCTTCATTTTGCACATTAAAATTCTTTAAAATTCTTCATTTAGCACCTTGTCATAACATTCTTTACCCGCGAATGTTTACCAAATTACACTGGTTGATCTATAAATTTTTTAAAAATTCTTTAAAATTCTTGCTTCTTTGGGCTTCCATAACATTCTCGCACCAAGAATGTCATAACTATGTTTTCAACATTGAATATGTATCACATTCTTAAAACAACACGAAAACTTCGACCACAATTTCAGCAAGCACCCAAAAGGCATAGCTAATGAATACCTAGTCTCCTGATTCAATCTGCAACAAGCATCTGTGAGAGTGAGCTAAAGTGGAAATGAATCTTGTTTGAAAATAAACACTTTTGCAAGGGAAAACCAATCCATTGATGCAAATCACTGGGAAGTCAAACAATGCTCAATCAAGTACACATATTATTCTGACAATAAATTGTAAACACACATACAAATCTGGTTGCATTATAGATTCTGACGAGATTTCAGTGTAGAATGTTCTCAGAGTACCAGCTCTATATGAAAAGAAACTAATGTTCTTACAATTTTGACTACATTTATTTGTACAAATCTGTAGAATACTCTCTTGTGCAAGCCTTCAATAATGGGCAGACACAGTCTGTTGTAATACCCATTCAAAGAGAAGTGTCGCTCAGAGAATTGCCATGTTAATTCATATGGCCAGCTTGCCCTTGCAGTAAACCATTACGGATCTGCTCTGCAACATCACGCACAGCACCAGGACCATGTGGGATGAACACCGTGGAGTTCCTGGAGCTT
>Ga0209611_10002873_pt1 | contig 30173 bp, 36 predicted proteins | sample S1TSphgellanicum_3_FD_187693 | JGI IMG/M metagenome (GOLD analysis project Ga0209611, IMG submission 187693) | Host-associated microbial communities from peat moss isolated from Minnesota, USA - S1T2_Fc - Sphagnum magellanicum MG (SPAdes) (version 2) | ecosystem: Host-associated > Plants > Peat...
CCTACTTTCGATTATGCAATTCCTTATTATTCTTTCCACGTGCAAAGTCCTCTAAGTTCTATTGATGTAGCTCCTCCTTGCTCCTAGTTTTCTTTTTCTTTTTCCAATTGTGCAACTTTTGTGTTCTTTCTACATGCAAATCTCCTCAAAGTTGAATTCTATTGTTGTAGCTTTTTCCTGTTCCTAACTTTTCAATTGTGGAGCTCTGGTGTTCTTTCCATGTGTGAAGCTCCTCCAAGCTTTGATCATTTTTACATTTTATAATGTGGCCACTACAAGTGGTTATTCTTGCTGACGCACTCCCAACCTCTTCAAGAGACTCAAATGTGAGTCTAAGATGAAAACAGCGGAAGAGTAAGGAGTTGGGGCACGCTCCCTGGCTTGTAGCACTTCGAAGGTAGAGGGGTGTGTTGGAGCTTCAAGATGAGACTAGGAAGATTAACAAGCATTTGAATCACTCACACGGACTTGCACAAAACCAAACAACAAGTTGGTTAGTGCATAATTAGAGCACTTTTGGTGCTAGGATGAACCACGGGCAAACTCAGACTCACAAGATTCACCACGGCCCGAACTTGGGGGAAGCCACCACCTCCCCCTTATAGTATACTTTGTGCCTCTCCACAATGCCCACATCCAAATGGCATTTTGTCCCAGGACTCCCAAATGGGAGTCCCAAAATTCCCAAACTTGGGACTCTCCCACGACTTTGGGGGCCCATAACTTTATGTGTAGACTTTCGATCGAAATGAGGTCTAAAGCAAAGTTGTATCCCTTGTCGAGAACTTTTCAACGCTATGTCGCACGTCACCTGCACGCAAAGAAATTGGGGCGATTCTTAACTTTTAGTGGTGAGGAGTCAAATTATCAATTTAACTCCCGGCCCTTCTTTTGCCCCGTCTTCTGAAAATTCAAAAATCCACCAAGACTCCAATTCCCAAAGTGGTATTTCACTTGGGAGTGTGAAGGTTCATTCCCTCACATTCTTTTGCATTCCCACGAACATGAAATGTGACTCCCAGGCTCTGTCTTGGCCCGCACCTTTGTAAACCCTTGCCTTGGTCACGAGTCCAAGGTTAGGGTTATGACACTTGCACAATTTTTGTAAGTTGTGTTGCAGATTCAAGGTTTGATTCTGCAAGGTTTCAACACAATGGAATCTAACCTTGTGTCTAAAACTCCAATGCCTCCTTCGGAAGATGTTTGATTTATTTTTGAAACGATGAATCAGACAATTATTCTACACCGATACTAAGTCTTGTGTGTGTATGATATTTTGGGGAGTAAAGAATTTGACGATTGGGTTAAAGCGCAATCAACCACTTGGTATTCACATTTCTTGACGATGCAATACAACGACCTCAAATTGGATCAAGCATTTCCATGTTAACAAGAACTTTGTCCATCACTTGACAAAGAAGTTTAAACATTTCATGGAAAAGAATAATACAAAATTTTGCATTGTTGTCCTTGTGAGTATCTATGTAATTTGTAGTTTGTACAAACTTATGCATGCATCTAAATACTTGCATTGTTTTGAGAGTCAATTGTCCACCTTGTCCTACATGAATTTATGTGTGCAATCAATTATGTTTTGAAGAACTAAATGAAATGGCCAAAGGGCAATGACTTAATTGAAGTCATGGATGGGTTCAAGGACTTCTGTGGCATGCCATTAGTCCATGGTGCCATGGACGCAACACAAATTCATGTGCAAAAATCAAAGGCCAAAGTTTTTACAATTGATTTCTATTCTTTCAAATCAAAGGGTCAATCATTCAAATGCAAGCTATTGTGGACCACTAAAAGACGTTTCGAAATGTGTATGTTGGGATTCCAAGTTTTATCAATGATGTTTGAGTTTTGAGGATGTTTTCCTTCTACCATAGAGCCACTAAATATAATTTGTTTATTGTTGAACTTGGACAAAAGGTATCAAACTTTACATTCTAAGGGACAAGGGTTATCCCTTACTGTCATGGCTAATGGTGTTGCATAAACAAACAAGGGTACATCAAATTATCAAAACTCTTTACAATCAGTAGTCATCTCATGGTAGAAATGTGGTTGAAATTTTTTTTGGAATCTTTAAAAAGATGTCCAAGGAGCTTTTACTAAAAACTAACTTAAAAAATCCTTTTTTTGCCAAATGTTGTTTATTGGTACATGTTACATCACTTGATCCTCAATGGCAGAAATGAAGATGTTGAATCCTTAATGATTCAATTCGAAGTTGAAAATCATGAACAACTAGTTCAAGTTGTAATGAAGGATGAAAGAAATGCAAAAGTAGGTATTGATATTGATGGTGAACATGTTCCTTTACATGATGATGAAGTTTCTGGAACACATAGCGAATAGCTCTAGAACAGTATCTTGGAATTCATAGGCCATAAATTAGAAAATGAATCAAGTTTTATTTTTTAAAGACTACATGAATTTTAAAACTATGAATTTGAAAAGTTGAAAATTGAAACTGAAAAATGACCTACTCTACTTGTTTTCTTTGATGTATTCAATTTGCTTCATCATCATTAGTAGGAATGTTGGTTTTTGGATTTTCATCTTTTGATGAATTAGAGAAAATGTTTATTGGTGATGACATTTTAGATTTATTTTGAATGAAAGTGTGACACATTGCGATGCTCAAATTGCCACAACACTCACCATATTTTTGCTTGTGTGATGAATCTTCTTGTTTTTGGATTTTAGATATTGCAAATGTTTTTTGGTTTTGTGGTTTTAAGATTTATTATGTTGTTTCTCAATCTTGAATTGCATTACATCTATGCACTCCATTTCATAAAAAAACATTTTGTTGTTCTTGTCTGAAGCCTCTAAGATTGGGGGAAACACATTTGACTTCTTGCGTTTGACACTTGTGTTCCTGAATGCCAATGGTGTTGTCGGTTTGTTTACAAATGTTGTTGGTGTTGTTGTAGATGAAGATTTTAGGACCATTGTCTTTGGATGACCTTGGGAGGATTTAGAATAATCGTCATAATTGACAATAGGTGCCTTACTATCATGGGCACAAAAACAACAAAGTTTACAATTTTTTTAAATGAAGATGAGAACAAAGGCATGCCTAATCCAAATTGAAATCATGAACCAAAAAAACAAAAACAAAAACATGACAAGTGCAAAACAAGAATTCAACTAGATTTATTACAAAAATGAAATAAGAAGATAATAAGGTTGTGACAAGAAAACATACCCAAAATTAATGTTAAACAAATTAAAAGGGATGGGGACTTCTATTTCTATTTATACACATTGGGCACCCAGTTCAAAGAAGTTTCTTAAAAAATTGAATTAATTTACATGTGGCCCCATGTTCACCCATGTGCACCCATGTGTGAACTACTAATATTCAATTGAGAGATAACTAGAAATTAATTAAAAGTGAATTAAAAGTGAATTAAAGACTAATTGGAAATGGATTAAAAATGAACTACAAGTTAACTAGTTTAAATGAACTAATGCTTAACTAGAAATGAATTTCAACTTAATTAAAAACATGAACTTAAACTTAATTAAAAGTTCATTAAGAGTGTATTGAAACTAAACTAAGAGTTAGGTACAAGTTCATTACAACTCATGGATGAACATTCAAATGAATGAACCCCCTGGCACTAGCATCCGTGACATCACCTCCCCTTTTAATGAAAAGTTCCATGAGGAGTGAACTTAGGCTTGTTTGGATATCATTGATGAAACTCATGAACCCTCTCCATGGCATTTGATAAGTTTTTCATTGGTTCCCAAATGTGCTCGCTCACATCATACCCATGCCTGTCATGCTCCAAACTCCTTGATAGACTCAAATGTGAATCTAAAATGAAAATAGCAGAAGAGTAGGGAATTGGGGCACACTCCTTGGCTCATAGCACTTTGGGGGTACAGGGGCGTGTTGGAGCTCCAAGATGGGATTAGGAAGATTGACAAACAATCAATCATTCACACGGACCTGCACAAACCAAACAACAAATTGGTTAGTGCATAATTGGAACACTTTTGGTGCTAGGATGAGCCATAGGCAAACTTAGATTCACCATGGCCCGGACTTAACGGGAGCCACCACCTTCCCCTTTATAGTATACTATGTGCCTCTCCACAAGGCCCACATCCAAATGGCATTTTGTCCTAGGACTCCCAAGTGGGAGTCCCGAAATTCCCAAACTTGGGACTCCCATGACTTTGGGGGCCCATAACTTTGTGTGTAGACCTCCAATTGATATGAGGTCTAAAGCAAAGTTGTAGCCCTCGTTAAGAACTTTTCAACAGTATGTTTCACATCACTTTCACGCAAGGAAATTAAGGTGATTCCTGAATTTTAGTGGTCGGGAGTCAAATTGCCAATTTGATTCCGAGCCCTTCTTTTGCCCATAACTTGTGTTTGAGGTGTTTGAATGGGTCATGCGAGCCCATTTTAGACATCTACATTCCAGGAGCTTTTCAATGATATAAAATTTTCAATCTAATCAGTTTTGACCCTTGCAATCGCCCTTTGAAGATTCAAGAGTCCATTGAAACTCCAACTCCCAAAGTGGGAACTCACTTGGGAGTGGGGGGGTTCATTCCCTCAACTTTCTTGCACTCCCAAGAGCATGAAACGTAATTCTTCGGTTCACTCTTGGCTCGCACCTTTGCAAGCCCTTGCCTTGGTCACAAGCCCAAGGCTAGGGTTGCAACAATGCCAATGAACAAGATATTAAAGTTAATGATTAAAGATCTGTGAATCCAAATTGTTTTCCACTTCATATTCTTGTTTGCCATCAATTTCAATAAGTGGAGGGGGATCATAAATTATTCCTAGAATGGTAGATGCATGGTAAAGTTCCAATAAGGAAACATGATACACAAGATGGATTTTCATAAAACCTAAAAACTTAAGTTGGAAAACCATGACATTAATTTGTTTCACAACAAGGAATGAACTTAGCTTCCAATGATCCAACTTTTTTTATGGCCTTGTTGTTTTGATATGTTATTGTCAAAACCAAACCCAGTCCCCAACCTTGAAATTAGGTTGTTCTTTCCAATGTTCATCAACATTTTCCTTGTATTGCCTTTGCACTTTTTCAAGGTTAAATACAAGTTAAGCTCGAACATCTATTAACCACATATTGGATTCACGACTTTATTCACACTTTGATTGTCAAACTTGGGGTGTAAACCATAAAAAAGAACATGAAGGTGATGATGAAAATTCTTTATTTAAACACAAACATTGCAAAATTTAACAAACTCCTTCACATATTTCCAAAGTTGTGGTCATCAATAATTTCGAGACACTAATTTCATGGTCTTGTTGAATCCAAAATGGCTTGCAATCAAAGTATCGTGCTTGGCCTAAAGAACTTGAAATTACACAAGGCCATCAAGAACGTAGAAAAGACCATCATAATATAACTAACCATTTTGAAACTCAAACTTGGCATGATCACTAGAAGAATCTTGGACTTGATGATGATTATTTAATTAACCTTGGATGCCAATAGCAAGAAGGTCTTTCAAATCTTCACAAATTTGACAAAGAAGGGTTATGCCATTAAGAACTGTTGATGATGTCTGAAGTCAAAGATGTTTAGGTTTAAAATGACATCACATTGTTGTTTGTAGACTACATCTCCCTACTTAGGTGTGAGGTACGAACAATGGGACAATGCATCAAGTTTCCCTTGCTAGCACCCAAGGCGATATGTGATGACAAATTGAAAACAAAACACGGACAATGCCCACCAAGCTTGGCATCGATTCAAAACATGAATTGTCATGAAATACTGCAAGTTTTTATAATCTGAATATACTATGATTTCATGTTGAGCTCCTTAAAGCAAATGATGTCACTCTTCAAAGGCATCCATGATGGCTAGAAATTCTTTATCATGAATGTTGTAGTTAATTTCTATAAAAGAAAACTTATGGAAATAAAAGCCAACAAGATGAAAAAGATTATCTTCTTAGAGTTGTGAAAGTTCATAATAATTACAATTCTTAATCAAAGGTTCCAAGTATACAACCACATTTCCAAATGTCATTAGATTCATTACCAAGAATGATTAAAACTAAAATCACGAAACAATGTTTAGTTACCAACTAAAGGGGCAAAGTGTAATTGAGCATAATCATTAGCCATGCGGAGTGGTAAGAATTTAAGTCTCCAAATGGGTTGACCCCATCAAGTGCTAAGCCTAACCTAATGTGGTAGGTTTCAATGGCAAATTTTGGCCATTTTTCATTTATTTGTCTCCAATTTCCTAGAATTTGGCACATGTTTTGAACTATTCTATCACATTCATGAATTCTAATGGAAACAAGACTTGTGCACTTGATAATTTTATCAAGTTTGGGGGTGCAATGGTAATGCATCACAATTGTCACATACCAAAAGATTTTTTGTCAGTTGTAATTAAATCATATTTAGTAAAGGTGTTCATTTTCTATGTCTAGAAGTATCACATGGCCTTACATTTTGCACTATAAATGAAACAATTTGATATGTGGTAATGGGTGTTAGTTCTTTAGGGTGTCCAAAAAATGATCAAGTATTACAATATTTTTGTATTTTTAAAATACCATTTTGGATTGAAAAATGGACAATTATTTCCATACATAATAACACACACACACACGTTTTATCCAAAAACTTTATACGGCCCTAATACACACCATCATGAACACATCCATAATTAAATCAAACCCAAAACCCCAAAAAAATGGTATTTTGCAATATGGACAATTTTTAATTTAGGTCCAAATGTTAACATCTTAATGGGTTATTTATGATCCTAATAGGGCCAATACACATATCCAACCATCCATATAGAAGTTAGTTATCAATGCCATAATTTGTTGCATAGAATGGTGCATGTAACATGGTATTTTCATGTGTGGACAAGATGATGTGTTGTGTAAGACAAATTGTAATACCCATATAATACCATGGAAATACCATGTTCCACTAATCACATAGATTCCACCTTTTGGAATTATGAAGGATTTGTTATCCTTAAAATTATTTGTCATTCAAAATCACTTCATTATAATTTTAAAATCTATATATGTAGTATTCTCCTCCAAAAAAGCTATTAAGGACGATATTTTGCAATCACCCTAAAGAATCAACACCCAAAATGTGGCCTTGGAAACAAACCCAAAAATATTAGATATGTGTATGTATATATATGTGGTATTTAGTTTTCAACTTACGTAGTTATGGATTCCATTTTCACACTTTGTTAACTTTCATACTTATGTAATATTTAAGCACATTTTGGGTTACATTATGTGCATTTGTGTAATTTTGCATTCCAAAAGTTGAATTGGGTTAATTTGCATTCAATTAGCACTTTGTGGATGTCATTGTTCTTTCACTTTAACTATTATAAATGTGTAATAGGCCTATATATATGTATTACATTAGTGTAGAGTTTAAGATGTAAAAATAGGTAAGTAATTGATAGTATAATCGATAATATGCAATATCATTGTACATATATAAATTGAAATTAATCACATTGATCATGTATTAGACAATCCATGTGGCACCCAAACATTAGGGCATGTGTTAGTCATGGTTAAACATGTTAATCATGTTAAACAAGTGACGTGACATTTCCAGATTGGTACATATGTCAATCAAAATCAATCATCTTAGTCGACAAGCCATGTGGCATTTTCAAATTGACACACATTTTAGTCACCATTAATCAAGTTAGTCATATTAAACAAGACATGTGGCATTTTCAAATTGGCACACATGTTAATCAACATTAGGCATTAAATCATATTAAACAAACCCTATGGTAGTTCCAAATTGGTACACATGTTAATAAAAATTAGTCAACTTAATCATCTTAGACAAACCATATGGCACTTCTACATTGGCACACACTTTAATCAAAATTCATCAAATTAATCAAGTTAGACAAGCCACATGTGGTAGTTCTACATTGGCATAATTGTTAGTCAACATCAATAAAGTTGGTCATATGAAACAAGCACCTATAGATAATTGTCACACATGTTAATTAAGTCAGTCATAACAAACATGCCATGTGGCAACCATGTTAGATAGATTCCTTAGCCACTTTATTCAAAATAGACACTAAACATTTAGTCAAAACAAATGTGTACATGTTAATCATCTTTATGTAAAAAAAAAAAAGTTTGTTTTTACTACAACTGGTTTTGTCCATTATTTGTTATGATTAAAAATGACTAAACTTAATGAAAAAAACCAACATAAGAACACATATTTGTAGTAGTGTTGTTCTCCACAACATAGCAAAGAGTGGTTGATGTGATTACAATTCAAATAATCAAGTGCATCGTTTGCCATTTTAATTATTTTCCATCAGAACCAACTCCTAAAAACTCTCAAAGCACCAAACAATTTAACAAATGAGGCAAAAAGGTTTGGTGTAGAATAACCATAGCTATGAATCTACCTTCATGAGAAACATCTTTTGAATGACCATGGTCTTAATTTTGCTTAATATGAATGGGTTGATGCAAGCTAAGGTGTCTCACTATTGGCATCATAATAATAGTTTATGTGATATGAATGTAAATACAATGGTTAATTTGTATTTTACATGTTAAATTTTCTCAATAGGGATTTACTTTGAGATTATTAACTTGAATATGCATATGATGTAAGTATTTATTATGTGAAATTTATAGAATTAAAAAGTTGTGGACTTATAAAGTGACTTAAATGGATTGTGCACCTTAATAATAATTTTTACATGGATCTCAATATGGTCCAAGGATTGTCATTATGATTTTGAGGGATTAGGGGTAGTTACAAAAACACAACCCACTATTGTTATATAACCAATCTTAAAAATTGTGTAAATGGAAACAAATCATGGGAAAATTTATTGTGAAATGGAAATCTTTTCATGTACTAGGTTCATTTAACATCTATCGATAAAACTTGTTGTAAAGTTTGAAATGTTTTAAAAAATTTTGCATGTTCAAAAGGAATTTCTTAGTACTGCAACTAGTTTTAACAATTCTTTTATTGACACAAATATTTTGTGATTCTTGAAACTAGATTTTCATGCTTTCAATACATGATTATTTATTATCAATTTTGGTGCTTTAATACCATTTTTCGAGAAATATAACCGTAATTGAAAATTTTTAATTTTACATCATTATGGATGGAGTAGAAATTTGAAAATTTTAATTTTAAAAATATTGAAAAATAATTATGAAGATTTGGAAAATTAACTTAATTTTTTTTTGACTCAAGTACTTGTAATTTATTTAATAATTTAATTGAAATTTTTGATTTATTTGTAAAGAAACAATTATAACAAAACTATGGACAATGAACAAAGCCTTCTAATGCTTCCTTAATAACCACACCAGAAAAACATGTGGGTGTGGGTCATGTTTGCATGTTTGCACCGAACCCCAATTTTAGTTAGAAAATATATCAATAAAATCAAATTAATTTTTTTTGTAACATGTCATTGTAAGTTATTATTAATCGACTTTTTGTTTATTTTTGTTATTATTAAAAATTTGTGTCTTTTCATAAGTCCATATCTCTATGGAAAATTATTCATTTTATGTTGGGTTTGTGCACACATGTATTAAAAAATAATCTAGTTGGGTTTCAATAGTAGAGAAAATAATTACTCGGATTGAATGGATTGAATGTTGTTCAACTATTTGGTCCTTTCAAGGTTCAAAAAAAATTACAAAGGAAACACTAATAGAAATTTTGGGTTTTGCAATTATCATTTGTAACTAAAATTTAGTTGCATGCGACACATGGAACTGCAAATTTGTGTAGTTGCCTAAGACAAGTTGCACATGACATGCAATTGCATGCAACACTACGTATGTAATATGTATATATGGTGTTAGTATACATGTTCATACACACATACAAATCCAATGTAGTTGCACCTTATGTGTAACTTTCCTTGCAACTACATGCAACTAATCAAAATATGACACATGTTTAAAAATTAGATAACTAGCTTGTGGACATGTGTCATTATTTAACTTTTTTGTGTTTTCAAAATTGAAAATTCATTGGAAATCTCAATCATTAAAGTTTTTACCACTAGGATGATGACACGTGGCACACCATGGAACGTTCATTGACCATTTGACACATGTTCAATAATTTTTACACCAATCATATGGTGACATGTGGCAATTAAGGCCCACCTATTTTTAAAATTTAAAACTTTAATTAATGAAATCTAAGTCATCTAATTTATGGCTAATAAGATGTTGACATGTGGTGCCTAAGTAGGTAGATAATAATTAAACCCTATTAAGTAAGTGTTTATTTAGTTATGTAAGTAGGTTGAAAAATAACTAGGTTTAGGTTATATAAGTAGGTTTAGAATAATCCGATTTTATTTTTAGGTTTGACCATTTCATAAAGGTCAAACTTTTTTCATTCACTCATCCCCAATGGCACTTGGTATTTGGTTTCAACATAATTATTGCTCTTACTTATATATTGAACCAAATAGAATTGGAAGCCAAAGGATATGAGTTAAAACATTCCATTGCAAACTTCATGAACCAACCTAGTTGCACATTAGATGCAACTATTGTATAGAATTATAACAGCCAAGGGAGAGCTATGTTGGCTTTTGAAGTCCAAACAAAACTTGAAGCCCTCCTCTTAGCGCATCTAACACACTAAGAATCGTTGAAAACAGATTAGAAATGAGAAAGTTATGGCCCCCCAAAGTAAAGGGGGTCAAAAAATTGAAAAAAACAAAAACTATTGAGGCCAGTTTTTAAACACCCAGAAAGTTCATTTTATGTTGTATTTTTGCAATTAGAGTTCTAATGTGATTTGTAGGACTTCAGATGGTGCTCCTATAGCACTTTAAATCGTTTAAAATGAATAAGAAATAAGAAAGTTACGAGCTTTGAAAGTAGGAGGGGTCCTAAGAAAAAAAAAAAAAAAAAAAAAGTTTTATAACTTGGAAAGCTTTTTTTTCTTTTCTTTTTTTCTTGTTAGTTTTTCATTACTCCTTTTCTTTTGCACTTCAAAGATAATTATAGGATATTTAGTAATTATGATTACTTAATGAAAATATGATTTTAATATTATTATCTTGTTTCAATTAGTAATTGGCTTAGGACGTTTTTATACTTGTAGGTTAATTAGTGTAGCCTATTTACATTAATATTTTAACATAAATAATAAAATTTAAATATATAATACCTATTGATTATATATATATATAAATAATTGATTATCACTATAATTATAATAAAAATTTAATATTATCATATTAATTGATTTTGAATATTTTTTTGTTTAATCAAATGTACATTTTCTGAAAAAATATTCCAAAATAAAATAAAGTCAAACATATTTAAACCATCATTTAATTTAACTTAATTTAACATAATTTAGTTTAGCAATAATTAGTTTAACCTAACTTAATTTAACCATTGTCAATTTTAGCTTAATTTAGTTTAACCATAAATATTTTAGCATTATTTAATTTAACCATATTTATTTTATCCTAATTTAATTTAACTTAATTTATTTTAACCATAAATATTATAGCCTAATTTAATTTTACCATATTTATTTTAGCCTAGTTTAATTTAACTTAATTTAGTTTAGCCATAATTAATATAGTTTAATTTAATTTAGCCTTACTTGATTTAGCCATAATTAATTTGGCCTAACTTAATTTAACCTTACTTAATTTAGCCATAGTTAATTTAAATTAATTTAATTTAGCCATAATCGCTTTAATCTAATAAATTTAGCCATGGTTAATTTTAGCTTAATTTAATTTAGCCATAATTAATTTAATTTAGATTAATTTAACCATGGTTATTTTAACCTAAGACCATGGGGTTAACTTTAGTACTAAATATACATAATATTATTATATGTAACCTATGTAGATATATTAAGTATAGTATTTAAGTATGTATAAGTTTAGGCCATTATTTTTATGACACATGTCCATGTTATACACATTTAGTTGCATGTTAGTTGCACACACAATCGTATGGCTCAAAAATTATACAATACCAAATTTGTAGTTGCAAACATGACCAAGATAGTTACAAACAACAACCAGTTGCATGCTAATTGCATAGTGACTGGTTGCAAATGACAAGATTTTTAGTATTGAAATGGACTTTTGGGCAATGTTTGTTTTACTGCATAATGAACCACCATAACTTGCATGCACTCATCCAAGTGCAATAGGTGGGTGCCATGAACTAGGCAAAAGAGTAAAATTCTCAATAATAATTGAATACTTCAATGATAAAAGAAGGTTACTAGAAAAATGATCTTGCACAATTAAGGTTTATTGAAAACTTGGTCCTCTTCATAGTAAAAGGTTATGTAAAGTAATGTCAATAGTGGAATCACCTTGGATCCATCAACTCATCATGTCGAGGGACCCCAAGATCAAATTTCCCACTCATAAACAACTAATGAAGGATCACATCCCTAGCCTTTTTGCAAAGACCATGGAATATTATGTATTGTTTGCATTAATGAAATGCACAACTACTAGTGTGACTTTTGATTTGTGGATGAATAAGACAAGGTTTGATACTTTTGTTTTAATTGTCAATTTTATTGATGATGCTTGGGTGCCAATAAATGCCACTTTTGAGCTTTTTGAAACACCTAACATTATGCCTAGGGACAACCCTTGTAGAATTTGTGAAGCCTCTTCTAGCAAAATTCAACTTACAAAGAAGGTGATAGCATATGTTAAAGGTGAGGGGTCTAACTTGAATACCCTTGCCACAACTTTGTCTTTTGTAGTATTATGTGCTCCATTGCAGCTTGTAGGTTGGACTTTTAAGCACATAATGAACATGTTTTGCGAGTATGTAACAAATGATACAAAAATATTCATTGTCATGGGAGAGGTGTCTTTAAAGACAACATAAAGGACTTGCAAAAAATTATCACCTAGACAAAGAAGTCAAGAAAAAGGAAGCATATGTGGGACAAGGCATAGATTGAGGTAGGGTCGCTTGTTGGGAAACTCAAGACTCATTGAAGGCTTGTTTTGTAAGCAAGGTTTTCTTGGAACATTTGTTAACAAAGATAATCCCTTCAATTACAAGCTCGAATGCCAAGTGGGTTAACATGGGTAATTGCTTGAGCTATGACAAAAACACTTACACCTCTTATATGTACAACAATGCATGCTCAACCAATTACACGGATATTGGCTTCTATTTGATGCATTGAATGTTGCAATTTCAATCATCATTAAGTTGCAAGATGAACACAACCTTGGAACAAGGGTGGAAACACCTTTTGTTTGTAGAAAGTTTGATTCAAAGCTAAAGAGTTTTTATGCATGGGTGGTGATAGAGGCAATGAATGTTTTGCAACCCTTCCTTTCATTTGCATCTACTTTTGAAGGTGATAGAACACATAATATGTTGGTTTCAATGTTAGACTCTAGGTACAAGAACTTGCAATGTATTACCAACTTTGTTTACGAAGGGATAGAACTAAGATTTTTGTTTTTAAATATGACAAGAAAACCATGATACTAATGCTTATAAAAGCATACTAATTCTTGAACCCAATTCCTAGACCCAACACACCCAAGTATGTAGATTTTTTTTATATGTGGGACTTTTCACATTCCATTTTTGATGTTCTAGCATCAATCAAAGGACATTAAAGAAACAATGTTGGCCTCTAAGTTATCTATCTTTTGTCACATTGCAATTGTGAATGTAGAGGCTATAAAACCTATGAATTGGTGGAAGGAACATGTTGTCATGCTCGTACATGGCCTCATACATGATGGTCAGTTATGTGCATGCCCATCATGCCTTTTAGGGTTAATGTACACTTTTAGGGTTTTAAGTTGTTGGCGTCTATATAAAAGGCCAAGCCCTTCCCTTCTCTTTTTAGTTTTTCTAGAATTCCTTGTTCAAGAAAAGTTTCCTCCATAGTTAAATTGGATTTTTAGATGTTCATGGTAGCTATTGCACAGCCATCGTCTACATACACTACATGTTCTTTCCTTTTTTGCAACTTAATTCTAGAAAAACTACTCTCTGTTGCTTAATGTTAAAAGCGACAGATTTTTTTTGGCTTTGAGTTTTTGAATTTCTTTTGTTAGTGTTGTTGTTGCTGGTGTTGTTGTTATTATTATTGCTACTGAAGGGAGCTTGTGCTGTTACACCTCTGCTAACCAATAGAGCTGGGGTTGAAGGAGCTAGGAAGAACGAGACCAAATGAGGGAGTGATGAATCTTGGAGAGGTTTTTTTTTTTTTTCCTCTATTTCTTCTCTTGCACGCGTAGATGCCTCCACTTTGAAGACTCGAGAAATTGGGTGCAACGTCAAGTGTAAAAAAAACAAAAAATTTTACGACGTCACCTACAATTGTTGTTGAGCATTGCCTCGGTGAGTTGCAACAACGTGAGCTTGCAGCGCTTATAGTGCCGCGAGTTGCAACTCTTGCAACACTGCGAGTTGTAGCACCATGAGCTTGTAATGTTGTAATGCTGCAAGTTGTAACGCTTGTAACACCACGTTGTCGTCGGCTATCACCGCGAAGTTCACAGGCATTCTACAACGACGCGAGCTACAGTGCCGCATTATCGTTGGCCATTGCCACAAAGTTCATGAACGTTCTGCAACGTTGTGACCTTCGGCATCACGTCACAGACTTCCATCCGTCCATGGACTTTTGTCCATTCACTAACTTTTTTTTAAATTTAAATTTTATTTATATTTTTTTAAATAATAATATTATTATTAATTAATACATACATCTACGTATTTAGTATTAATACATATATTTTTGTTATTTTTGTTTTAATACATACACTTACGTAATTTTATTAATACATAAATATACAATTTTTTCTTCCTCTACTTTAACACTAGTGATTACAAAAATTGAAAGTTTTTTAGGGTATGTTTTCTTATGCACTTCACATTTCAATTTCCATTATAATTGCATTTAACTACATGATTATGTTAGAATTTTGTAGTTAATGTTCTATATTGCTACCAAATTTTAGGGCATGGGACAACATCATGTCTTTAGATGATGAAAACATTGCCCATTATGTGCATTATGAGGCATTGGATGTTTATGAGCAACATTCTTTGAGGATTTTGGGCATCACCAGATCCCCAATCCAGCTTACGCCATAGCCATCACTACCACTTTCAAGTTACATTATAAGCTACCATTGCACATTCATGGGACTGTGCCCAATAATCCAAACTTGGTACCTACTTCAATAAACCTTTATCTTCAACAACTCATTATTGCTACCACAAACATTCCTCCCACCATCGATGCATTAGCTTTTGTTAATCCAGTGGGGGAATTCTTTCGAATTCTTGAACTAGAATTTCTGGTCAAAAGTTCTAAAAAAGTTCTATAGCTCACCACCTTCTCTTGACAAAAGGATGAAACCCTCAAGATGTTCTATAGGAAGCTTCTCAAGCTCAAAGAGGATACTCAAAGCATCACAGACCTAGAAGCTGCCCATTGGTATCTTCGATCATTGGAAGGTACTTTGACACTCCATGCGTAAATTTTGCAACAAGTTTTTATAGAATTTGGAAACTTGTACACTTTGCTGGATGTGTACAACATTTCTGAAAAGCTGGAACTAGCTCATGCACATTATGAGGTTAGTACTATGAGGCATCCCTCACATTCAAGGCTTCAACCTCCACTAGCTACGCCAACTAGATCATCACATTCTTTTTCAAAGGCTAAAGCAGTGCATTCGGCTACACCCATCCTACCTTCTTGTAACTACTATGGCAATCCTGTCCACAAAAGCTAATAAATACAACATTCCTTCCAAGGATCACTTTTGTGATTATTATGGGAAAAAGGGACATCAGGAAGTTGTTTGTTTTGCTAAGTTCTTGGAACAGAAGCAACTTCAATTACCACGACAAAATATGCCAGCATCTCCCGTTGCCCCTCAACCAAAAGCCAAGGCACTTCAACCTTCCACTTAGGCTTTCCCCACCAAGGGTAATTCCAGTAAGAATGCTCAAAAGAAGGAGCACAATGTTGACAAGAGAGAAGTGCTTCAAGCCTATGCCATTCAAGTTCAAACTCTGCAAAATGAACTCGAATCATTGAGGGCCCAATTTGCCAATCTAAAAAGCAAGTCTTCCAACCAGCTAGTCATGCCCAACATGTACAGGGTTCAAAATCATGAGAGGGACTTCCTAGGTCGTTTTATGGCCTCTCACATGACGCCATGGTTAGGGAGTATGTTCTTTCTAGTGCACACAATTTTAATTTCACACCAAAATTTGCCATTTCTTTTTGCCCTTCCTACTTGCAGCACAAGAGGCTAGTGTGGCACCCAAAGTTTTTACCATTAGGCAAGTAATTCAGACTGATGGAATTGCATCTGGTTCAAGTTCTATTACTAAAGCTAAAGGAGCTCAAGCAATGATGCCACAATCTTTTTGTCCTTTCAACACAGAAGAAGAACTCATCTTGTTGGTGAGGGGGGAGGAGACTACTACACCACAAGCTACTAGGGCATTAAATTCTCGTGTCCTAAAAGTACATGTACATCAGGAAAACACATAATTTTCCACTAATCAACTTATGGAGTGCCAACTTCAAATAAGTGAAATGGTTCAAAAGCTTATGAGTAGACCGTTGTCTAGTTTTCAAGATTTGAAGCTAAGCACCAGGGACATAATTACAGTACTAAAGCCCTGAACACTACATCAGGTCCCCTATCAATCCACTACAACAAAAGGTGACCTTATACACCAAGTGATTTCACTCAATTTTGAATGAATTCATTAGCTATAGTGAATGGGGACTAATGAAGAAGTGGTGAATTCACTGGTCTAATGAACGGGGACTAGTGAACTACACTCACATTTTGTAGTAGTGATCCCTAATCCACATGCTATAAGGGTCCGATCCAACACCTTAGAGAGACATTTAATTGGCTCACATGTTGTAGATGGTGTTTATAATATGGTCACTAGTTCTAGCATGGCTAAACTAATGGGCACTCTTACCTTTAATTCTACATTTTCATATCAAAAAAGAGTTAAGAACACCTCACTTGTCGATTTATTATTCAGCAAAAGCGTTGTGGATAGCCATTCTCTCCACAAAGTCTCTCCAGAAAGTCTCTCATTCATTTCCAAAGGTGATGCTTAGTGAGAAAACTTTCATCGCCACCGGAGTTGCCATTGTTGACAATACTAAATCAACAATTTAAGTGGGAGAACATACACCCAAAGTGGTACTTATTGATACAAATGTGTAACTAATGATTCTTGGAATTCAATTTGCCAAGAAGATGGACATGCTCCAACTCCAAACTATGGAAATTTATGTGGCAAATTTGCACCGCTAGTGGGAACGTAGAGGAAGTACTTGGGGAAAGCTCGGATTTGATTGCACTTAATTTCAATAAAGGTACAGATCAAGAGCTTTACTTACAAGTCAAATGTTTAGTCATCAATGCCACTAGTTACAATGTGCTCATTGAGTAAGAGGCCTTGTTTCCACCAAGTGTCACAATTCACAACTGGTTCGAACATGCGTACTATCAAATGGATTCGGAGATTGATGGCCACCACTTGGGATACATACCCCTTGATTTACATGGGAACCATAGTCCTATGGCTCACCATTGTATGCTCAAGGAAGCACACACTATTTCTTACATCCAACAAGCTAACCACGAGTGGATAAAAGGAGATGAAGAGGAGACAGCTTACACTTTAGCTACTGAAAGCTTGAGGGTGGTTCCTACTAACATTCAACATAAACCAGAGGTTTTATAGAGGTTCAAAGCAGCCCACGAACCCTTAGTCAAAACTTTGTTTAGTTTTGAGAACATGGAGAACCATGGCGAACCAATTAAGCTAGTACTTTGTCAGCTAATCACCTAGACATTGCCTAAGGAGGGGATTACATTACTAAAGCTCTTTGGTGGTATTGGTACAGGTCTCGAAACTCTACTATAGTCAAGGATGGTGGTTCAGAGGTATTTCTACGTAGACATTGATTTTATTGTAAGGCAAGTGGTAGCGTTGAGAATGATGGAACTCACAGCCAAATTTCCACAATAGTTTACAACCATGCATGGAAGGCCAATTTCACTTTTTTACCCTCTGACATACAACTAATTCAGAAGAAGCATATGGAATTACTTAGCCCTATGGACCTCATCATTTCAGGTTGGGAGTGTCAAAGATTTTAAGCGACTAGATTTGGAAAAGGCTTGAATGACACAAGATTTGATCTCTTCATGGACATGGTACGATTGATCACCTGGGCTTAATCCATTTCTCCTACGCTTGGTTATGTAATTGAAAACACCCCTTCTCAACTTGACCAAAGGGAGAAAGTCCAGGAGCATTACACGCTAGTCAAGCATTACCTTGGAGAACTGCTCCTACTCGATGCAACACAATGCGGTTCTTATGCACATCGACTATACAACTAATGGACCAACCTTACACCACTCTCAGTTTTGTAGTTGGTTTTGAGATACATTATCAGAGACCCTAACCTGCAGGTTTCTCATATATTGGATGATTAGAGCTCTTACCAACTAGTTTCAAAGCAAAAGAAACCTCTTTGGTTTCCTATGAACATAATAGGAAAACCAAGAGGTGCTTGGCCCACCTTTGTCTCCTTCCCAGGAACACATGCCTTTCAAGGAGATGGATTAGGCTTGGTATATCGTCATGTTTCAGCCACTTGGGATGAACCAAGCCCAGAAGAAAGAGAAAGGGCTATGGGGTTCCAAACTAGCATTACTAGTCACACCAAGGTGATTAGATTGGAGCGTAACACTCTACTGGGGAGAAGCATGGACCTGAACTCCCTTACATGGTTGTTGGTAACCTGTGTATTCTTTCAAATGTACACATCACCAACATTAATTCAATCAACTTGCAGTTCTCACAATGCGACCACATGGCACCCCAACCAAGTACACTTGCCTATCTTCAACACTCTACATTTCACTTTTAATGTTGGGGGGGAAGAGGTACCATGTAATTTGACTCAAGTTGTTTTTGATACACTTGGAGGTACATCAACTTCTAAAGAAACAATTATAACCTTTTACGAATCTACACAGTTGGATAGTGGAGAACCCAGTACACCAGGTTCTTCAAACACATTTTCTAATCCATTCCATGTGTTTCCAACTACCTTTTCATTATGGGGAACCAGCTCACTAAAAAGGAGAGAGACCAGGTCATAGATTTGTTAATTAAGTATGAGAATGTGTTTGCATTCTCAATGAAAGACTTAGGTAGGTGTAAGACCATGTAGTTATCTATAAACCTTACATATGAGACACCCGTCTATAGGAAGAAGCATAGGTTAAGCAAGCATGAGTGGGAATTGGTAGATGAAAGATGCAAAGAGCCCCATGAAGTTGGTCTCATTCAACCATCAAATTTTGATTTCGTTGTTGTTACAGTAATACTAGTAAAGAAGGATTCGGTTGGATTATGGACTGAAAAAAGGATGTGCAGGGATTATAGGCCTTTGAACCTAATTACACCTCATGATAGGTACCCCATGCCCATCCCTGAAGAACTGTTTAATAGCATTGGAAATTCAAACATCTTCACAATTGTGGGTCTAAGGCAAGGCTTCAACCAAATGGTGCTCACTACAAAGGATCGCAAAAAACAGCATTCCATGGAAGCAACAAGTTGTGGGAATGGCTTGTGATGCCTTTTGGATTGAAAAATGCACCTATCTTCTTTCAACAAGTCATGGACCAGGTTCTCAAAGGGGCAAATTTCTTGAAATGTTACATAGATGACGTCCTAATGCATAGTAAGGGACTCTTACAGCACTTGGCTCATCTTGAAGAGTTATTCAAAAGGCTTCATGAAGTCAATATGAAGATCCATCCTAAAAAGTGTGAATTTGTTATCATCTCAGTAGTCTACCTTAGATAAATTTTTTTGCCAAATGGTATTATGGCTCATTGGGCCAAAGTAGTAGCCATTTTGGAGATGCCCAATCCTATTGAAGTTCACACTTTGAAGAGCTTCATCGAACTATGTAATTACTTCAGAATTTATGTCCAAGATTTTAATACTATTGCTCATCCTCTCTATGCATTGTTAAAGAAGGATATTGTTTAGACATGGAGTGATGAGGCTCAAAAAACTTTCAACACAATCAAGGAAAAACTTTCAGAGTTCCCCATTCTAAGAAGACCTGATTTCAACAAGGTTTTCATTCTACACATTGATTAGAATGCTCTTGGTATTGGAGCTATTCTTGGCTAACTTGATGAGGAAAGCAAGGAATATGTCATCGCTTATGCATTCCGAAGCAACAAGGTTGACAGCAACTACTCTTCATACAGGAGTGTCTTATTGCTGTATAGGCCATCATACATTTCAAGCTTTATCTTTATGGCACCAATTTCACTTTGTATACGACCACTAGCCTATCAAGTGGTTGATGACCAACGATAAGCTTACTAGTAAGTTAGCTTGTTGGGCATTTATACTTTAGGAGTATGAGCTCAAGGTTATTCAGCAACCTGGTATTACACATCAGAACACGGATACCATGTCGCGAAGATCTCTCACTACATCTGAAGATTTTTTAGAAGCTAAGCAAGACTTCGACTAGATTCCAACAATACACGTATCTGATGCATCTAGTTATCTTGCAGTACTACAATGTAACCTGGTTGAACATCCCATTGTGGATATATGGAAGGGCTTGGACACTTCGAGGTTTCTGCATTATGGGGAACACCATCCCCAAGTTACATCAAGTCAATGGGATCGCATACAACAATGGTCTAAATGCTACTTATGGAAGGACAATCACCTCATCCGATGCTTACCACAAGGCGACAAAATGGTTCCTCCGCCACATGAACAGCTTGGTCTTATTCAAAAGGTACACTCAAAGCTTAGACATTTTGGAGTTAAGTGTACTTATAACATTTTCGCTCTTCATTACCATTGGAGAGGTATGTATGCTCAAGTTTGAGGCATCATTACTAGGTGTGAACAATGTGATAGAGTGAGAACTTCCTTCTCTTCTCGACAGTTCATGCTTTCTCCACTCCCTATTCAGGGCATGTTTTATCGCTAATCATGTGATTTAGTTGGAGAGTTACCACAAACCTCTAAGGGTAATGTTTACATCATGATTATGATTGAACATTTTTCAAAGTGGGTCAAGCTTGTTGCGCTGTCGGACAAGTCATCACACAACACCAGCTAGATTTTTTTACAATAGGTCCTAAGTAGGTTTAACGCTTGTGCTGAGTGCCTTACTAATCAAGGATCAAAATTCAGGGGAGAATTCCAAGACCTACTTGACCATGCTCTCATTGACCATCATTGGACTTCAAAATATCATCCCCAAGTTGATGGCCTTGAAGAGAAGATGGTTCAAACATGTAAGAAGGGATTTCGAAAACTTTGCCTCACTAGGTTCAAAGAGGATTCGGACCTAGCCCTACCTTACATCGCCATGGGTTACAAGATGTCCAAACACACCTCTTTGTCTCATTTCTCTCCTTACTTTCTACTTTTTGGGAGATGTCCCATTCCACCCCTTTCCATTGCTGCTCAAATGGATCCAAATACGGACTTGGACTTTCCATCCACTTGGGCTAGGGTCATTATAGAGAGGGCTATTCTATTCAAAAGGGTTATGCCCATGGCCATGGAAAATTTGTCCATTGCACAGCATCGAAACACCTTATGGTATGCACACACATGAGGTGGCAATTACAAACTTAAAATGAAACAATTTGATGTTGGTGACTTTGTGTATCTCCAACAACAACCTAATGATACTCTAGACACTTCTTTCAGTCGCACTATCTTAAGGATTAAAACAATCAGGCTTTTAGGTGTGTTGGAGTTGCAAGAACTGACAAACGCACAATTCGGGATCACTCCAAAAATTGTGCACCTTGCCACATGTTGAACTTGGATCCTACCATCATCACATGAATGTGGATTCCTCCACTTGACTATCCATGTCAGGTATGTCAAAGGATAGATAATGTTGATCAGATGTTGCTTTGTGATAATTATAATGGTGGATACCATCTTTTTTGCCTCAAGCTGGAGCTCACTCAAGTTCCTGCTGACATTTGGTACTGTTCTTCATGTTTTCTTGTAGCACCTTGATTTCTATTCAAACCATGCCACGCTTTTCTTGGCTTAGGTTTGGGGGGGGATACATGAAATTTTCATCTCAGCCTCCTCTTGTGCGTTGTATATATATGTGCGTGGTTAGTTAGTTTCTACTTTTGACTAGTTTTAGTCTTTTTGTTTAATAGAGTTTACTATGGATTTACACCCTTACGACACCATACGTCATGACACTACATGTCATGACAATGTGATGAAGTTTTTAAATGTGTCATTCTTGGTTTGACAAATTTTAGGGATTCTTGGGTCACAAATTGAAATTGAAAGATTTTTTTTAATTGTGGGACTTTTCATTAATGGGTGAAAGCACAATTAGGTGGACTGTCTGGATTGTCATAGTTGTAATTTTTTTGGATTATAGATGAATTTAAAATGTAAAATCATATCAAACACTAAAATTTTCAATTTTTTCATTATCCATGTTGTAATAGACTTTAGTGAGAATCTTATTAAAAATTATGGATGAGTTTTTTTTTAAAAATGGACTCATTGTGGATTTTGTCGTGACGTGTAGTGTCGTGACGTACGGTGTCGTAAGGATGTAAATACATAGTAAATTCTACTAAACAAAAATATTAAAGCTAGTCAAAGGTATAAACTAATCAACTAAAAAGAGATGCATGCACACATATATATACAATGCACAAGTGAGGCTGAGATGAAATTGTCATGTATATTGAAATGCAAAGAAAGAAGGAAATGAAATGTATGTAGACAATGGCCGTGCAATGGCCGCCGTGAGCATCTAGAAATCCTAGCTTATTATGGAGGAAACTCCTGACAAAGGAATTTTAGAAAAACTAAAAGGAGAAAGAAAGGTTTGGGCCTTTTATACCGTCGCCAACAAACTGAAACCCTAAGTACCTAATAGCGTACAGTCGCCTAAGACCGTACATTAACCTTAAAAGCGCACATGGGCATGCCCGTAATTGGCCATCATGTATAAGGTCATGTACGGGCATGACAACTTTTGAAATGATGACACTTGTTTGTCACACAAAAAATGAAAAATGTGAACTCAAAAAATATGTCATAGAATATCAAAATTAAAATTAAAAAATAGGCCACCATAAAATGAATATATTAATTGTAAGATGCATTGAAAATTTTCCAATATATATATTTTTCATATTTAACTCATTGTGATTTTTGTCATTTTTTACAATTAATATTCCATTTCACATTGAAATATTTAAATTTTTCTTTAAATTTCTCGGCCAATCACATTTTTAGGGATATTTATAAGGTGGTCTATTAATATTTGTGACCAAAACCATAGGGGATAACTATATGATTTAGTTTGATAATTATTTGAAATGCAGGAATTGTAGCTAGTGTAAGATGTGGACTCTTGAAAATGTCAAACGTGAGCCACCTAACCATGCTTTTACCCTAGCTTATGACATTGTCATCTTGGAATAACTATTTTGGATGTTCTTGTGATGGTTTACAAGAATCGACTAATAGACGTGCAAAAAGGATGTTCATTTGCATTTGTTATTATTATAAAATTCTTATTTGCAAAGGTAAAAATTTGTGACAAGCATGTGGATGGGTTGGGTGAGGCTAGTTACTTGGAAGAGGATTAATAAAATAGGATCAAAGCTAAGATTAGTGAGGCATTTTGTGATGATTGATTGCTTAGGTCTTTCAATTGAAGCTAATATTGTAGAATATCTCACCTTCATTACAATTTTGTGATGATAAATTGCTTATAGCTCTTTCAATTGGAGTTATTGTTACATAATTGTTTTTTGCAAAGGATATAGTTCTTGAGGTAGAGTTAGTGCAAGTTGTCAAGTCATTCGAAAGAGAAGTTGTGTGAGGTTATAAACTTATGAAATTTGTGAATGTTGAAATTGTTTTTGTTGAAAAGGAGGAATATGTGTCAAAACTTTGGCTAAAATTGTTGATTTGCTTCCAATAGTTACAACATGTATTTGCTTGTTTGGATATAGCTTGTTGATGACACTCAACTCTCATACATTACAAAACTCATAGACCTTGCCCATAGAAACAAGAAATCTTTGAGCACTTGAGCTGATCATGAAATTTCTGGCAACAAGATTTTGTCATTTAGGAATATATTTTATTGGGATAGTCATTACCCTATATGGAGTAAGAAGTTTATAGAGTTCATCTCTCCACTGAGTCATGCAAATGTTTGATTCAAACACTAAAGGTGCAATGAATGTGGTCTCAATTGGGAAAATAGGTGATTGGGCTTGGTCTCAAAATGCAGAATGACATTTACAATTTGATATGGAAATCATCTACCAATCTTCATATTCACATACCCCCAATATGAATTCCCAAAAAATCAATTCTAATATCATATTCATACCCAGCCTATTTTTAGGGCATTGAGACCTGACTCTTACCCTACCAGGCCAAACCTACATTGATATTCAAGACCAGCATGAATAAGGGGTGGGATACTTCAAACCAATATGAGTCTGGGTATTGAAAAATTCATATACTGATACAACACTGGGTTTAGGGTTTAGTCATTCATCTTAAGTAGAGTGATAGCAGGGGGTTTAGCCATCTCTCCACTTCCCTCCTTCGAGAAGTTTGATATGGACCCTCATTTTCTTGTGTTTGTCTTTAGCATGCACAGAGGAGTTTGTTGATGGAGCTTTCACTGGAAATCTAGGAGAGGTTCTCAATCAGGGAAAGCAGCTGCCTTGATGTGTCACTCTTCTACTTTCGTTTGCTGGTCTTTATGTGAGTTCTCTTGACCTGATTACAGTTGTTGTGTGAATTTCTTTGATGGATTAGTTAAGAATTAATTATCCTGATCTAAAGGACCCTGGACAGTAGGCACAAAATGGATCATTCCTTTGTATTATTTGGTCTGTCATTAACCTTGTGTAACCCCGAAAACAATGTGAAACAACTTCTAAATTTCACAAAATGTGTATATTGTAAGGACCTTGTAAGGAATTCGAATGGGCTATACACCTGGTAAGGAACTTGATTTGGGCTGTCCCACAAAGAAAAATTCTACCAGTTCTTTACTGCCTGGTATTAAGGAACTGGAATGGGGATGTTCCAGGAATTTGGGTCCCTGAATATTGCCTTGTGTTTTGCTGGTAAGAGCTCTTGGAATTAAAGAAGCCAACTGCACCAATCTGACAATCATTCTTTCACTGATTATCACCAAATGTGCTGCTTACAGCAACCCAGGACCTAAATTTTGAGCACTGGAGTCTAAGACTTGATTTAATTACAGGGTGTAGGAATTGTGGAGCTTTCTGCATCCCCATTCGATAATCTAAGTATTTTCGTACACTCATGATGTTCTTCACGAAATTTAAGCATTTGAAAGAAAACCCATTCTCCAAACATCCAGAAAAAGGGCAATAGGAACACTGGAACATTATGTATGTCAGGTCAAAATTCCCTTTTGTACAAGCTGCTGCTGCTATCTCTCTCTGCTATACCTATATAACTGTAACACATTACATCACAAGGTTTGACTACAGAAAGGAAGGAATTTGTATCTAAGAGTTTAGTGAAGATTTTGCTTATTTTGCAAAAAGGCGACAATGAATGATTCACAGAAGAGAGGTTGAATCAGAAGAGAGGATGTACTATGGATCATGTAGAAAGTTATGGTGCAATTCACTCAGAGAAGCTAGTGTTTTCTAGAGTGTAAGGGTTTTAGGGCTCAAACCCTAAACCCTAAACCCAAAGAGCTTAAATGAGAGGCACATAACGCACAGCCATCTCTATTTTCTTCCTCACTGTGCCATCTAGCAACTTGTCCACAATCACAAGATCCTGCAAGTTTTCCCCACACTTTTGCTTGTTAGTAAATGTATTTCAGAAATATATCATTATCTCATAGTGCCCTTCCCCCCACCCATCCCTCATATTGACAAAGCCGAGCTGACAGCACAAGCCATGGAATCACTGGAGATTGTGCACACTAGGATCTTGACAGACTTTCGGAGAAGATTGGTATTTTGTACCCAACTCATTTTCATACTTGGTTGAGACAAACAACTCTCAACTGAGCAGGGTAGTCTAAGAAGATGAGGACACTGCAAACTGTGCTTTTCAAATGCACTTCATTCAAAAAATTTGGCTTTACCACATCTTTTAAGGAATTCTATTGCAATGAAAGATGTGGTGGAATTGCATGGAAAAAGTGCAACTGTGGCTTGGTGTTTTGCTACTGATTTGGATGGAAATACACACCCAAGTTTTCAAGCATGATGATCATCCTTGATGAATTTTAAGGTTCCCAAATTCTGATAGAAAACTTCAAGTACCCCATGTCTTAGGATGATGACTTAGGGTTTTACCTATCTATTGAGGACTCTGTGCCTACTTGTTAGGGTTCAGATCAGTTCATCATGTCCAGGCTCCAGATGACTGATTTCATGTAAAGGGATTGAAAAATTTGTTGAGATGGATTTCAGTGCTCATGTGAAAATTGTTGACAAAATAAGAGAGATATTCAGACATTGTTAAAGAAATAGAGAAAGAATGTTCAGAGAGATTTTGCTTACTTGGGCCATTGTGCCAACAGGAATGACCATACGGCCACCAGGCTTCAGCTGTTCCACCAGAGCTTCAGGCAATACTGTTGCAAAAGCATACACCCAAAACATAAGATTCTAAGGTCCTAAGGTCAGAATGTATAAGAAACAGGAGGTTGAAACTGTGAGAATCACAAAAGAGGAGCTGAGATGTGCTTGTTGCAATTTCGGGTTTTGGAACAGCTTCTCAAGTACCTGCAGCGGCAGCTCCAACATGAATTGCATCATAGGGTGCTCCTTTCTCATATCCCAGTTTGCCATCAGCCACTGCAGTTTAAGCACACATCCATTGTTTGAGAAAGAGCTGCGAGAAGAATGTCTGGATTCATAGAATTGTTGAATCAGACCTAAGTTACACAACCAAAAAAAGAAGGCTCAACTGTCAGGAGCATGGGATTGGAAAAGCATACAGAGTACTTCAAGGCAGCCACTGTCCATGAGAGAGCCAGCAGGAGTTTGCTTAATTGCATCAATTGATCTATCCACAAGCTCTGGAATGTGTTCAACCCCGATTGTTTGACCTGTCTCCCCAACCTACAGGTGTGATTGCATCACATCTCCACATTAGGAAGAAGAAAAAAATGATCCCCCATGCACCCATCTCCCTGACCTACAGGTGCAATCAAGTCACATCTCCACGATAGGAAAAAAAGAGAAAAAAATTCAATCCCCCATATACCCATCTCCATGCATGTGTAGCTTGTCTCTGCAGATTCATCAAATCATCATGCTTACTATGTCCAGACATTTCTTCTGAAAGTAGTCTTGTAAAATGGTTGTTGCAGCTTATGTCCCAGGGAGATTTTTTCTGCTGATCTAGTCTTGTAAAATGGTAGCAGAGCAGAGAATGGGGGGTGAAGAAATGTTTGGTTTGGGAAGCGTGCAAACAAACCATGAGGCCGAGTACAGCAGTCAAGTAGCCTGATCCAGAGCCCACATCCAGCACTGACATCCCAGGTTTCAAGTAATCCGCCAGCAATGACAGACAGTATGAATGCTGTACAAATCCCCATCCACCCACCACCACCAACAAATATTGAAATTCACAAAAAAACCATCTGAAAGCTGGAAACAGTAGTGAGTGAGTGAGGAGCAGGAGTTTTTGCATGAGTTCCAAAAAAAATCCAAGTCTTGTTGTCTCCTTGATCAACAAAAGCTTGCAAGAATGTGATCGAAGTTTTATTTTCTACTCAATCAGCTAAAATAGCTAGCTTGATGCAAGAATTTGATCCAAGTTCTGGTTTTCTAATCCATCAATATTAAACAGCTTGCAATCTTGAATTCATGATGTGTGAGATGATAGACTCCTGCAACCCAGCTGCTTACCATATGGGGTGCTGAGATTGTTGCTCCAAATCCTGCAATCACCAACCCATGATGAAAAGTTTTGTCAGAACCAGAAGGCAAAGGTTTTGATTACAGGACTCTCTCTTGAGTTTTTGGTAACTTCCCAACAGTCGATCAAACTGCTGATCTTCTGCGTTACTACATTATTGACCATAGGTTTTCTTCCAGCTCTGAGCTCAAGAACATTCTGCAAGAAACTAAATTAAGTCATGGGAGGGATGGAGGAGGCATGGATTCTTTACTACAAGCTACTCCTGCAGCAGCGACTAGCTAGAGCTGGTTACACTTTACCTATCACTTGGGGAGAATCCTTGTAGGGCAATGCTGTGGGAGGCACAAACAGCTTTCGATCCACTTTGGACATTGCTGATGCTGCCTCTGGAGATGTCAGGATTCCTCGCTCTGCAAAAAAAGGAAAAAAATTAAAAAATTCCCATGCACCACATGACTTAGTAAGGTAAGGTACCCATGACCCAACAAGTCTCTGGCACACATGCAGAGAGACACGCAGATGCTCTGTAGACTTGAGCTTGCCAGCAGCTGGAGCAGTTAGATAAATATTACATCCTTCCTTTTCTTGGTTCACTAATTCTTTCAATCGTTTCATTTTACAGCAGTTGGTGATGTAGTCTTGGAAATCCAGGCTCTGCTCAGCTGCTGAAGGACTAGCTTGCTGCACACAAGAAAAAGAAGAAGAGAAGAGAAGTAGAAGAATGTACTCTGGAGATTGGAGACAAGCTCGGCGTAGTTGGTGCCATGGCAATGCCAACTCATCTCATCGCCAGGGGACGTGGGTGCCGGCGGGTACGTGTATGGCGGCGCACACGCACACACCGCCGGTACAAACGGCTTCCCTATTTTCGCTGCCTTTCTTCAACCCCAGCAAGCGAGCAAGCAAACAAGAAAACAAACGCGCGCGCACACACTCGCTCACTAGAGCTCAGTTCTCACACGATCCAGGAATCAGCTTTGAGCTCATTACTAACTCACACGAGCCCAAATCTTGAACAATTCTAGAAACTTTAACACTCAAGATCAACTGCAGCAGGAGGAGCTAATCCAGAAGAAGAAGAAGAAGAAGAAGCTTGAGAAATGGAGATGTATGAAACCCAGTAGCTAGATGATCGGACTAGAAGTTACTCCGTAGGTGAGAGAGAGAGAAAAATTGAGAGGTTTCTTGTAGCTTCTGGAATACAACAAACAGGCTGCAATCCAGCAGACTAAAGATGAGAGAAAAATAGACGACGATGTTGAACAGCAAAGAAAGAAAAGAAAGAGCTTGATCCTGGAGAGATTGCAAACACGATGTCTTCCAGACTTCAACAAATCCAGACTTTGGCGAGATGAAGACGAGTGATTTAAGCTTACGAATTTGAAACAAACACACCACACACACAACACACAAACTTGTACATACAACTTGGCTGATGATCTCTCAATCTAAATTTTTTTTTAAATTCTCAACACAAGCAAAATTCTCTTAGATTCAGAACTATTGTAGTCTGGTGCACTACTGTAAGAAGCTGCTGCTGCTGCTGCTGGGGGGTCTTGAAGAATCTCAGATGGACAAAACTTCCAAAACTCTTGAAAACCTTTGAATGTCACTTAATATCGTTGATCAGATACATACTCTCTCTCTCTCTCTCTCTCTCTCTCAAAGCTGAGGGGAAGAAAAAACCTCACGCAAAAAACCACCCAAAAACCCAACGCTTGCAAAAACAAAAAAATTAAAAAATCCAAACAAACACGCACACACAAACACAGTGTCACACACACGCAAATTACACTTGAGATGATGCACTAAACAACACAAGCAAATTCCGTGAAGAGCAAACAGATGATCAAAAGCTTTGCACAGCACTGCACTTAACACTTGGATTTCACAAAACCACAAAGCTCGATTGAAACTTGAGATCCTTTCTTTCAAAGATCAAAGGCTGAAGCTTGATGATGGAGCCTGTTATTTATATAGAAGCTGCAACCCAATAATAACAATCTAAATTAAAATCCGCCCACCCAAGTTTTGCTATCTTCTAAAATTTCCTTGAAGAGTGAATGTTTTTCTTTGGGGGGGGG
>Ga0209611_10002875_pt1 | contig 30166 bp, 28 predicted proteins | sample S1TSphgellanicum_3_FD_187693 | JGI IMG/M metagenome (GOLD analysis project Ga0209611, IMG submission 187693) | Host-associated microbial communities from peat moss isolated from Minnesota, USA - S1T2_Fc - Sphagnum magellanicum MG (SPAdes) (version 2) | ecosystem: Host-associated > Plants > Peat...
TTGCCCATCCCAATGTTGGAGAGAGAGAGAGAGAGAGAGAGAGAGAGAGAGAGATTTGTGTGTGCAAGTAGCTTGATGTTGCAGATCTTGATGATTTTGCATGTTTCTTTCTAGTGCTTTTGCAGCTCCATAGTAGTAGCTCTGCACTTTTTTTAGAAGTCAGGATCTTTTTTTTTTTTTTTTTTTTTTTTTTTTTGTTTTGTATAAAATTTGCAGATCTGACGAGAAGAAGAAAGATCTTTCATTTTTTTGTTGCATCAAACTGCCTCAAGAAGTCAGAACTTAAAGAGGATTGGGCCTTTTGGATGTACCCATCTTGTGTGTTTGTGTTGGGTGATCTGGGTTGCAGAAAGACAAAAGTTTTTCTCTGGGGAAGGGGAAGGAGGATTTTGGGGAGCATTTCTAGGGCTAATGAGTATAATAACAACATAAAAGCAGCCAGTCTCAAGAGCTTCAAAAAGGGTTTCCAAGCTGCCCCTGAGGAGCGCATGATCTTCCAGGACATTCAAGCTCTAGTGCAACCAAGAGTTTCTTACCAGAGCTCTCCTCCTCCTCCTCCCCCTATCAACTCAAATTTGCTGGGGATGAATTCTTTTCTCAGCTGAGATTTAGCACAACTACAGCAACACCTAGGTATGTGATCCAGCTTGATTCTTGATTGCAAAACTTTTTCTGTTCACAGGGGACAAAAGAAACAGAGGAAAGAAAAGCTCCCCAAAAAAGAAAGTTTGCTGGCTGATCTCAGCTTCTTTCAGCAGGAAGTGGTTGATTACCAGCTACATTGTGATTTGCATTTAGTGTTGAAGAGTTTCGGGAAACTGGGCACTTCCCATATGGTGACCCATTTCAGCAAACAAACAAACAACAACAACAACAACAACAAAATGCTTGCAAAATTTTGCAGCCAAAGAGTCAGTCACTTTTGTTTCTGGTGGTGCTACACCCAATGGATCAGATGAGACAATTGCAACATTGTAGCAAGTCAAGTCTGCATTGTCAGCTTAGTACATGGCTTGATGAAAGCTTTAACTTTTGTTTTTGATCTTGTGAAATTTTTGCCTCCACCAGCAGTGTGCTCAAAGCCCAAGCGACCTGCAGGGAGGGAGATCCCAGTTACAACACAGCCGCTTTCAGTTTCTTTGCACACGTTTGGTTTTGAGCATTACGTGAATGGGAGGTCAGCACAGCAAAAGAGAGGTACAGTGCAAATTCAAAAATTTTCCTTCTCCCACACTGATGGGTGAGGTGGGGAGGGGGGGTGTGATTTTTTTCTTCATCTTTCTAGAATCCATGACAATTAGGGAAAATTTTGCATTCCTTGGTTTTCTCCTCTCTGAGTCAAGTTTCTTCAGAAATGCACCACCAAGTCATGGTATATTAATGTGTTTGAAGAACTGTTGTCAGAAGAGACATTTTACAATCTCCTCTTCTTTCTTGGGTGTGAGCAATTTCTGCTCTTGAAAGAGAGTTTGAATCTAACATATGAATGGATATATTTTGCAGGGACCAAATGGCTCCCCATCATCCAGCTCAACAACAAGATCCCCAGCTGCTTCGTCAAAAATCTTACGAAACTGGTCATTTCCAACCAAAGGCTCCCCACCAAAAAGGTTTACATCCAGTGATGGCCTGCATCATGGTGCTGCACCATTTGGGCAGAGGTACATGCGAAATGGGTTTGAAGTTCATAAGCTGTCGAGTGAGAATCATAACTCCATAGAGCCAGAACTTGAGCACTCCAAAAACTTCACCACTGGTGGTGGAGTTGAAGATGTTATTGACAACAATGTTATGATCACCTGCACAAAGACTTGGAATCCATGGACCTCAAAGCGTCTCCGAACCGATCTGGACACTACTACTACTACCACTACTACAGTCAGCTTTCAATCTCAAGAACCAACTCTGGCCCAATGTGGAGTTTTTGCACCAGCTAGCAAGGGAAATGAAAACCAGGCTAGTAGTGTTGAGAGGATTGCAGACAAGAGCAGCATTCCTGTTGACAATGATGCTTCGTGTGCTTGGGGTATAGAGTCAGTTCATGCCGAGAAGCGGATTCCACCAAGTTTGAATGGGCAGAGGACTCAGACAACTATGCTTGATTCAGAGGTTGATGTTGTCAGAGACTATGTACAGACACAGTCTACTCTTGCCGCTGATGGTGATGATGGGGAGTCCCGAAAAAGAAGTCATGACAGGGTGACACAAGAGGAGGAGGAGGAGAAGGTGCCACTGCTGTCGTCAAATCGAGAAATTTCAAGTACTCTTGGAGATGAGATGAACAAGGCAACAAAGGTTAAATCAGGAAGGAATGCTCTGTCTGAAATCCTGACTTCTCAGAGCAGTCTTGTTGATGATGGCAGCAAATTGAATCCTGGGGAGACAACACAAGAGAGTGCAAGACAAGAAGGCTGCCTTGCTGCAATCCAAGCTTGGGACAGTCTTGCAGCACATGGGAGGAGCAAGGAGCTGGATCCGAGGAAGGACCCCACACTCTACAACAGGCACTCTGATGATTTCAGTTCTGATGCATTTTCTTGGGGCCTATTGAATCAGACAGATTTGATTCTGGGGTTTGACTCAACCTGCTTGATGAGCCGCCCAGAAGATATTTCAATTCCAAAAGGAAATTCCACAAGACAAATGAGAAGTTTAAGAAAGTGGGTTAGGGCTCCGGGGAGAAGAAGGCGCACTTTAAGGGCATCATCACCCAAACCTGTGTCATCACTTCAGAGCTGCCTTTCTGCCCAGACCTTTGACGACAGTGATCAGGACCAAGCTGTTGATTGGCACCTCAATTTCCCATCCTTAGACATTGAAAGAGAAAGACAACATGATGTTGTTAAGCAGCTTTCTCTGAAACCCTATCACGGAATTTCTGACTCAAGCCAAACTGCTAATAAAAGTGTTTGTGCTGAATGTCATAATGAGGAAACTCATGTAGATCCTCCTAGTTGTGATTTAGGGTTTAGAGGTGGTGAGGAACATTCTAGAAGAAGAAGTAGTAGTAGTAATAGTAGTAGTGGTAGTAGTAGTGCAGCAGCAGCAGAAAACAAACCATATCATGGGATGATGGGTAATGGTACTCCTCCTTTTCTTTGTTCAGCAACATCAAGGTCTCTGGACACAGTAAAAAAGCCAAGAATCCAACAATTTTTCTCTACTTCTTCTGATTTGGGCATCAACAAAACACATTCAAAAGGTATTTTTTTTATAATTGTAATAAATTTCTAGTGGAATTTAATTTTATGTCTTTGAATTATGTAATTGAACCCCTTCTTTTTGGTAACTATCACAGTGTGTGTACCTGTCAAGTGTACATCTCTATAGCAAAGCTCAGATTTCCATACTTTGTACTTCCAGTAAGTTCAATATAATGAAGGAGCTGAGTGAGTGCCGCCCACCACATGTTTACATGCAAACATGAATTTGTAGGATTGAACTGACATGGGATTATTAAGGAAGCGAATTTGGGATCTCTCAAGGGTTTCTCTTACACTAAAGTTTGGTCTTTCGTACCTGTATTGTGGCTGGCAGGTTGGACAGAAAGGCTGATTTTTGCGATTGGAGTAAGTGTCGGGGCTATGGGGATGGTGCTCAGATGTGATGCAGAGGTAAAGGAATTACGTGAGTTATTAGCAGAGGCGCAAGAGCAAGTGCAGACTCTGATGCATGAACTTGAGAAACTAGGAGGCTTCGTTTCTGAACAACAAGGAGTTCAAACACAATGTCAATTGTTCATGGTGGGTATTGGGTGCACTCTTTTTGAATACCGCAGTTTTGGTATTTACTGAATTTTGTTCACTTTTAAAAAAACAGGATTGAAGTGGGTTTTGCATGAGAAATTATGACTCAGAAAGGGTTTGACCTAAATGGAACTTGCATGTAAATTAGCAGTTCCACTGAGGTCTGGATTTGGAGAACTAATTCTTAAAGTGAGAAGTTTCACCAAGCATGATTCATGGGGTTATCTTACTGATGAAACTTTGCAGGCAGGCAGTGGAAAAATGGATGAGTTCTCAAGTGGAAAGGGTGCCAGTTTGGAAACCAACAAGAATCTTTCAAGTGATTATGATGATGAGTCTATATTGGGTGTACTGACGGTTGAGGAATCACATCTAGTCAGAGACCAGTTTTCAAATGATGAGAACCATATGGCAGAGCTTGAGGCGGAGCTTGAGGCTGAACTGGATCGATTAACAGGCAACAACCTGGTAAATCTGCACACCCATCTCTTGCTATTGCAATCTCTTTACTTCATATATGTCTCTGTATGCATTATATCAGACTGAGTTCAAGTCCCCTGAGACCCTCATGCAAAAACATGAGAAACCTTGAGCTTCTTTATCTCCGGTGCTAGATCCTCAATCTGATTTAGGTATGAACCCTAATCCTAATTTTGAGTTTTCAAGTTTATTCTTTGGTAACTTTCCTTTATACTCTTTCAACGTGAGGCTGATTTAAGTCAAAAAAAGTTTCATGGGTACAGGTTCATGTGGATGATGATGATGATGATGGTGAAGTGGACATTGTGTATGGAGGTCTCTCCGTTGAAGATTTACCTGAACAATTCAAACACATTGATGATGGTGACAATGACAATGATGACACAGAGTTCAAGGACCCGAGATTTGTACATGAATTTGAGCATGAAACTGCTGTTTCTCCCCGGGAGCTTACATGCTTGTTGCACAAGCTACAGGTGATCACCACTGGCTGCTCATTTGTAAGTTGGGAAATGGTGTTGGTTCTCTATGATCAACATCAACTGTTTGACAAAGGTCTTCTTCTACATAGATCTATGTGCCAAGTCTTTGAATTTCCTGTATGTGTAAGAGCAACTCTGCCAGTGCTCAATATGTGACCCTGCAAATCAAAACTGGATGAAGAAAAGTTGAAATGTGCTGGTTTGGCTCAGCAAAATGGTTTTGGCTGAGCATTTTTGCACAGTTTGCTGAGGCTGGTAAAAGGCATGGCAAAGCTTAACACCTGACAGAGAAGACTGTAATAAGTATGATCTGACTGTTGCTCTCTGTTACTGATTGACCAATCATAGTGATTGGTCCAGGTGGTTTGCTATTACTAGTCTTCCACCTGTTTGCAGTCCCAGATTTAGTTTTATGGGTGGGGTTGGAAAAAAGCAAATAACTAAACTTGGATGTGAGAAATATTTTTGCAAGGTCACATTCTAAGCACCACTCGAGATAAGTGTAATAAGCTTGGAATCACCCAATTGCTCCATCTTTCTTCCCACTGTGTAAAAGTCATTACTCCACAGAGAGAATGATGTTTGAGCTAGCTCAGCTAGCATGGGAAAGGAAAGACATAATATAACCCAAGGTAATGAATTTGAGAATGTTACAGAGACTTTGGCAAAGGGGCAGATAAAAATGTGAGCAAATTGAGCCAGAATTTCATGAAATTGGGTTTTAAAGAAACATGATTTTTATTGCAGGCAACACGTCAACAAGAGCTAATCACAGAGCTGGAGGAGGAACTTGATAACTTACAGAGACAACTAGAAGTGAAGGACTCTGAGCTCGAGCTATGGAAAAGTGGCATACGGCGCTTGAGTAAAATTTGGACTCCAGAATCAACCCCAGGCACTTTTCCTCCTGTCACCTGCATCCCCTCTCTTTTTAGAATATATTCTCCTTGTGCCCTTTTTGTTGAAGTTTTTTTTTTTTTTGGCGCAACATTCATCTTAGTGTTGTTTCATGAAATTGAATTTTCTCAAACACATATATATTGCACTTAATCCAAGGACCACCATTTACCAGTTTATCATCATACAAGATCCTTCAAGGTCTTCACATTTTTGAGTTTCAAAAAGGCAATTCTCAAGATTATCTCCATCAAACTGGATGCAGGCAATGAAGTTTTGAGTCTTACAAATCCTATATTTGAGAAGACATGCCCGGATGATGACATGGATGTGGAGATCAAGACCCCTGAAGCCTCAAACTTCCATGTCCCATTTCAGGAGTTGGGTTCTTCAGAAGAAGGCTCAAAACAATCACGTCAGTTGTTTGTTACACCAGCAACGCTTTGGCGAGAAAACTGGATATGGAATCAACAAGAAGATGTACATTCTGCTGACGAGGTGTGGTTTGAAACCCCTTTTTGTTCACCCTCCCATGTCTTTCTTATTATGTCTAAGCTTTGAAATAATCACTGCAAATTCATGGAGTAAAATGGTTTCCCTAAAACAAATTTCCATGTGCATTGTGTTATGGATCAGAACTGAAAAGCTTTCAAAGTCTCAAATTTTGTCTCCATACCCTTCATTGGCAGCTGCTGGTGATAGCATCAGTCTCTCTGTGTGATGCAGAAATGGTGTTGTGGGAAATTTAGGGTTTAGAAGAATTAGGGTAGATTTGAACCTTCTGCAAAAAGGAGTTGAGTGTGTTCTTACCTTTCTATATTTCATTTTTTTCTTCTTCCAGGATTCTGTTGATCTGGAGAATGAAGATTGTCCTGCGGATACCTCACCAGAGTTTGATGAGAATGTTTGTGATGAGTTTCTTCAAGCTTTGGTTGATTGTGGAGGAGTTTGAAGGAGCTTCAAACATCCTGGAACTGCTCAAAACTGCGAGCGAGTCTTTCGAAGTACAACTGCAACAAATGGGCTTGTGAAATCCAGCTCCTGCTGAAAATGAGTTGAATTCCTTTGTAAGATATGAGCATCCTTGTTGGATCCTGAAGAACTTTTTTTTCCCTCTGGACTGCAAGCTGTGGAAACACAAGTACCTAGCAGAGAGTTGTGATACCAAGCCAGGGGAAGGTGGGTGGGCTGCTAGGGGTGAGGGTGCTTGCCAAGTGCAGAGCTTGATCCCAATCCAGCTCAGAAATTCATCCTGGAGCTTGATTTGAAGGTGGAAGAGGGGGTGAGGAGCAAGCTGATTTTGTGCTTCACTGTAAAAACCTAGCAAGGACCAACCAAAGTTTTTGTGGAAGGAAGATGGAGCAAAACACCAAAGGAAATGAAGGTATTTTTGGAAGGAAGAAAGAACAAAACACCAAAATAACTGAAGGTTTTGTAGAAGGAAAAAAGAGCCAAACACCAGAGGAACTAAAGGTTCTGTGGAAGGAAGAAAGAGCCAAACACTGAAGGATCTGGATACCCAACAATCTGTGGGTCTGCTCATTAGGGCCAACAAGTTTACAGCCAATTGAAGGAAGGCTGTGGAACATGTGCTGGGCTTTCCTCAAGCAAAGAACAGCAAGACAAGACTGGAAGTGAAACTCCATGATGTAAGCCTTGCCAAACCCCTTCACCATCTATGTGCAGTTTTTCTTGTAAGCAGAGCTTGGGCGGGGTTTAGGTTTCTTTGAAAGAAACACTCGAGTCCTGGTGAGTGCTATCTGCTGGTGGGGTGCCAATGCCTGATCCCCAAGACCAAGCTAATCTCATGTATTGTCTCATCATGCACATTCTGACCATGACCACTCTCTTGCTGTCTTGGTTACCCTTAGTGTGTTTTTGTCAAGGAGAAAGAAAGGGCATCTGAGTTTCCATCACACAAAATCTCAGAATACCAATGACAAACCAACCAACCAACACTCTCTCATTGCAATGTATCTATCCCCTCCCCTTTTCTGAGTTGCTGAAGTACTTCATACAATTGGACTGCTGTACACTCCACCATTTATGATCAGAACAAAGAGAATTCTTGTTTACTTTTGCAAGAAAATTTGCAAAAAGCAAAAAACCCCAGCTTCTCTGGGGTTTGTATCCAAAACAAACATGTGAATCTTGTTTACTGTGCAACAAAATTCAATTGGATCCCATAGTGATCAGAGGTTATAAAGAAAAAAAGAAGCTTCTACAAGGGCACCCAAATTAACCATGTGAAAATTCAGTGTGTCCTGTTTTGATCCATGTTGTCAAAAAGAAGCTTTTCCAGGGTTAGCAGTATCCAAAACGACCATTTTACACAATGATGGAAACTTGTACAGGGAATTGTAAACCTTGCAATTCACAAAATCACTTCACTAACCACTTTCTGTACTTCAAACCACTTAGTCTATGCTAAAACCCTAGATGCAGGTTTGTAAATCTAGATTTTCACAGAATCAACATAGTTTTTCTTTTGCAAATAAGCTCTTTTTCCATGTATAAGTGAGATGACCAGCAAAAGTGTTGAAGAAGAGACTTTGCCAGTCTGAAAAGAACTGGGGCGGATTACTGTTTGTTTTTTCCCCCAAACCCCAACAACAAACTATACACTGGCTGCAGGGTTGGGTTGATACTGAACCTCAGAGATGAAATTCATCTTCAACATTTGCAATTGAGGACATGCAGCATGAGTGATGAGTGTGGAAGATATACAGTTCTGCAATCCTTGGAATGGACAAGTCGGCAACATGAGCTCCTCTGACAGATCATCAACAAGAACTTGGAAAGACTTGTCGTAGAGAAGTAACCCTAGCTCATCCCTGACTGAAACACAGCGATATGAGGGAAATTTGAAACCCCATTTTGAGAAGAAACCCTCAAATAACAACGAATTCTCAATCTTTTGCTCTCTCGATGGATTCAACCGGCAGAAGGAAACGCCTTTTGTACCAGTGCAATTATCTTCTCGGACCACCATGTACACTGTGCCTTTGCACTCTACCACTTGTACCTCGATCTTGCTCCCTGGACATCTCGGTTCACATCTGTAGAGAAGCTTCTCTCGCCAACAGCCTTCAAAAATATCATACACAATCAATCCCATGATCTTCGTCCCTTGGCAAATCCCTTCTCGTGCAACAAAGTAGAAGAAGTTGTCACAGGAAGCACCAACTTGCGGTGAGAACTTCAATTTATACCTTCTCTCCAGCACAGAAAGACCAAAGTCCACAGTCCATGTGTGTTTGTGTGAGTCATAGACCTCCATGTGAGCTCCAGCAGCATCCTCCTTTCGTGATGCTGGCGATCTTCCAGCTCGTCCTCCTCCTCCTACTCCTCCTCCATGCTGCTGGTGCTTCTTCTTCTTTGTGAGAATTATGATTTTGTATGCTCCTGTAAACCTATCCATCACCATGTGTGTCAGTATCCATTCTTGTTGTATCATCGAGTTGCCAATCCACATTGTTGGTAGCTCCCTGTGCTTCTGTGTCAGTGGATTGTACACAAACAAAGTTGCTTGTCCTTGCTCATCCACATCTCTGAAACATAACAGTCCCCCATCCCCTGTTGCAAAACAGAGACAAAAATAAACAAGGAAATTGAACCCAATTCCATTGAGAAGAAGAAGAAGAAGAAGAAGCCCTCCTATTGCACTTGTTCCAGCATTCATTCATTCCAGAGACATTTCAGTGAGCCAAAAAATACCAAAGAAAGTCCCAAGGGAGTGAACAGCTGCGAGCTAGAGTTTGCGGCTGAGGCTTTGCGGACGGACTAAGGTTTGGGGCCGACGGACCTGCAATGCAATCTTTGGCGCGGCAAGGGAGACCAGGCAACGGCGGCATTCTCCGCCATCTATCGGCGATGGAATCGTAAGCGCTGCACATTCTGTGACCTTCGATTGTGACAAACACAAGCAGATATGGTGTCTCTGTGCTCAGAGAGCTCCAGGTCGGCACGCAGCAACTGGCTTCCTGAAACCTGTCAGAGAAGATGAAGTCGCGCAGTCGTTTGCAGACAGCGCGCGCCCTTACAAGAGCGGGAATTGGCAAATACTGCACCACTTTGTCTAGCAGATCCTCCGGTAGCCTACTCCACACAGGCGACTCCAGAGTTCCCTCTTCTTCTTCTGCTGCTGCTGCTGTTGATGCCCCTATCTATTTCTTCTTCGCTCTCTTCCTTTCCCTCTCCTCCGCTGCTGCCGATGGGTACACGAAGGAAGAAGCCCTTTTCAACCCACCAGCCATTCCATCACCGCAACCGCCGACAAATTTGCTCGCAAAACAAGCGTAGTGCTTGCACTGGGAGGTCATCTTCTACACGTGTTGTGCACTAAAGGAAAAAAATTAGTTCCCGCACGCGACAAGCTCTCTCGTTCGCTCGCTCGCATTTGAAGAAGATGAGAAGCATATTTACACTTCAGGCGGATGATCCCCAGACACCATCATCTCTAAGCTCCAAAAAGCCAAGTGAAAAACACAAGAGTCCTCTCCCAAACAAAAAAAAACATTCTTTCAACTTCAAAGCAAAACAAACCAGACCAGACCAGACCAGACCAACAACCACCAAAAAAGAGAACCGAAGAAAAAAGAAACCACCCACTTCCGCCTCTCACAGGTGACAACAAACTTCCACTACTCGACCACCACACAATAATGCGACTCAATGGCAGATCCGAACAACTGAGGACAATTCACAATACAGGAAGAAATTTTCTTTGAGATGAAATGATGAAGTGACTGCAGCGGAACAGAAGCAGATGGTCGTAACTTGGCAGATTGATTTCTGTAGCCGATGCAGCAGCAAAGCAAAGCAATCCAGCAACGAAGGATCGCGGCGAAGCAGCGTTGGCTGCGAACGAGGAAGAAGAAGAAGAAGAGGAGTAAGCGCGGAAGCGCCAGAATTTATAGTGTTTTTTTTGGGCAACTTTGTTCTTAGCCAAAAGTGGCGATAATCGACAGGAAGATTTAGCCATATTTGGCTACAAGCTAAATTATGAAAGTAAAGTTTTGAAAAAGCTCCTTCTATATTTTTGGCTACCCATCTTGAACAATGTGTCGAAATATGGAGATTTTTTCTTAAATTTTGGTCTAATTATGGCTATTGAAAATCTCAAAAAGCACGTGATTTTAGTATTTTTCTAAATACATCATTTTGGTTATATATAACGAGATCTCAACCACAAGATCGGGACTAGCATGCAAACAAGATAATTGTATTTCAAGGGTATGTCGTACAAGAGTGAAAGCTACTTGTGTGACATCAATTATGTTCAACTGCCAAAAGCTCTGGCTCAATTTTGATGTGACAACACGCAATTTGAGCTAGTGCTAAGTGTGTGGAAAGATGTGCCATACATAAAAATGTTTTTGTCAAAGCTGCAACTTGAGGAAGGTAGAGAATAAAAAGCACCTACTCTTTGTCTGGCCAAATATGCAGAAAGTTAGGGAACACTTTTGTTTGGCCTTGCCCCTCACTCACACGAACACTCTTGTTGAGCTCATGCAAACTACGAACATGGTTACCCTGACCAAGTTTGTGGCATGCTGCCAGTACCAAAGGACAATCTATCCTCCATGATCTACCATTCATCTAATGGACTCTCTGGTCCCGAGCGGACATAAAATTGTAAATAGTAAACAATAAACAGGCTATGTATAGCCAGGCGAAAAACAAGCCTGAGGTCCAGAAAGCGTCGAAAGGGAAGTGAGTGAGAGCAAGACAACAACAAATGGCCCCAGACCGGAACTTAACTGGGGGTTTACAAATGAGGTAAAATAATTTAACCCTAGTTCCATTCCCGCACCCACCAGATTGATTCCAGGTACCTAGTTTAGGGTTATGACTTGTGACACTGAAAAATATTTCTCACATCCAAGTTTAGTTATTTAATTATTTATTTATTTATTTTTCCAACCCCACCCATAAAACTAAAATAGGTACTGCACAGAGGTAGGAGACTACCAATAGCAACCCCAGTTGCACCAATCATTATGGTTGACCAATTAGAAACAGCAGTCAGATCATATTTATGGTATATTCTTCATAGTAGTTGGATCATATTTACTAGACTCTCCTGCGCGTTTTTACCAGCCCTTAGCATCCCCTACAAAAATGCTGGGCCCAAACCATTTTCCTGAGCCGAAACGGCATGTTTTCGCTTTTCTTCATCCATTTTTAATTTGCCAGGCAACATACTGAGCATAGGTGGATGTGCTCTTAGTTATGTTACCATGTTTTAAATTTTTTTTTTTTTTTTACTATTTGGCAAAAGAAATAGTGAAAATTCGACTATTTTTTCAAATGCTTTGGAAAAAAATATATAATTTTTTTATATCTAAATTTTGAAAAAAAATCACTAGTCCTAGTATTTTAATACGTTTATTATTATTGTTGGATGTCAACATTCTATAAGTTATTTTTATCAAATTATTTATTTAAAAAAATTTGTACTTCATGCATTTAACTTTCTCAAACTATGAGATATTTGAGTTAAGATTAATTAAGTAATTCATTAAATGTGATGTTCACCCTAGTTAGATGGAGGTAACATCTACATAATTTGATGACCTTTGTGCATCCAACATTAGGAAGGTTGATATTTATATGTTCATCTCATAAGCAAGCGCTCGAAGGTGGATCAGAAAATTTGTAACAATTTGTGTGATTCTAAGGTTGGGTGAAGAGTTAATTGTAAATTTATGTTTTCTTTAAAGGTCTTTCATTGGTTCATTGTGAATTTTCAACAATTATAAAATCATAAATCCCTAATGCATTTACTTTTAGTTTCCCAAGGTAAGGTCCAACGTGTTTCATTTCATCTCATTTGTACATTCCTTCATTATTTTGGGTCATTGCCAAACAAATGCACCATAATGCATCTTCATTAAATGTGGGGTTGTTATGTTGAGGTGCATATTGAAATCAAGATGCATTGTTGGTTAGTGTTGAATGGTGCATTTTGGTTGAATTGGAAGCTGGCAAGTTGGAATGATGATTTGGAAAAGTGGAGGCCTATTGGGTTTAGGGTTTGGAAAGAACACACAATTCAACATATGTTTGTAGTTGGTACTAGCCTCTAGGTAATGGGACTCCATTCACATTTTTTAATGTAATTTTGAAAATGATGTGTAATGGAATATCAATTACAAGTTAAGTGTTTCTTTCACCTTCAAAACTTGCACAACATATTTGTTTTTCATTTCTATAATTTTTTAATCTATTTCTTACTTGCATTTGTGCATCAAGCTACGGTTTAATGTCCATTTTCTTGCATCTTTTTGATTTGTTCTTGATTCCACATCTCATTGTCACTTGTTTCTAGTTGCTAACCCTGGCTTGAAGCCCATTGCTCTAACTACTACATGTAATTGCTTTTGTCACCAAGCATTGTCTTTGATGTATGGGCTCTTGAATTTTTTTCAAATATTGCTCATGTTCAACAATACCTTATACATGTGCAAATTTGTTGTCCTCCCCCCCGCCCCCACCCAATTTTTCATTACTACATTTAGAATGTCTTTTTGAGGTCATTAAGGTGGTTTGTCTTACAAAATCATTAAACTACAAGTGCTAAAGTATTGAACCAAGTAAAAATAGGGGAGTAGGATTTATTGATTGCCAATGCACCACATAAACATTTTCCAAAAGAAATAGCAATAAAGAATGGCCTTGGGCAAATTAACAACTAAATTAACACCATGATAAAAATCCCAAAATCCTTTTAACTTGTTTCTAAACATTATAAATTTGTTATATGTAAACTAAATCAAGGTCTCTAAATCCAAATCTAACATTTTATGTTCTTAATATGTCCATTAAAAGGCTTCACTAAAAATGTTGAAAGTACCATAGATGTAGGCATTAATTCATGAACTTGGCCATAGAAGATGATCAAGTTATTTTGTGTAATACCTTTATAGAAGAAGTTCTTGCATAATTGTTTTTTTTTTTGATTTTTAAAAACTAAATGTTTGTAGTTGTATTGCGTTTCAAGAATCCAAATATTGGAGGGTGTTGTCATGTGATGGATATGCTTCATTTGTTTAGTGTTAGATGATAATTGGAAATTTGCTTTGTTCTATCGATTTAGAAAAATATTGAGAAAATTCCAGCTCTTACAATGGTGAAGGCTTTTATGTTTTCATGTTTAGCATTTGTGTGAGCTTAGTGTCAACTACAACAAGGAATAGGTCCAAACTTTTCACATTTGTGTTGTTGTGATGCATTTACAATGGTGCTAATGATGTGCATTTTGTGCTTGGGTGAAACAGACAACAAAGGTAATAACCCATCATTTACATAGTAACAAATTTTTCACATGTAGGTTCCAAAAGTCATATTGCAAAAAAATCAAGGAGATTTTCTATTCAATCATATCAACTTGTATTATTTGCGATCACATAATATATTCTTCGTGCCACCTTCATCTAAACATGGTACAACCAATTAACGTCTTGTTTCCAAGCACTCTACATGATAGGATCATTTTATAAGTCTTTTGAGATTTATTGAATTTATTATATTTAGTTCCAATTCCTTATTTCACCTCTTTTCTTTGATTGGGTTTCATGTCTTTTTTTTAAAAAATGTTTATATGAGATTTGAAGGGAAAGAGAGGAGAGGAGAAGAAAAGGGTTGTGAGAGCCACCAAAAAAAACACTATGAATGTAGAAAAGATTATGAGCATGATGATGTTCACATTGTGGCAACAAGTGTTTGTAGAGTGTACAAATATCTCCTCTTTATCTTTGTATGGAAATCTATTCAATTCCAAGTCGTGGGTTTGTGAGAATCTCTAGGAACAAACTAATGTCCACTTGTAATGTAGAGATTAAACAAATCTATAGATGCCTATATGAAACCAAGTTTAACATGTGTTTTATATTATGGCAAAGATCATGTAATTTCAATGATGATTCATTGCTAAATGTGTTGATATACATACATATATTGAGGTCATAGCTAAGCTAAAGTAGGTGGAAAAAGAACTATGGGTGGCATCATTGTTGGCCTCTTCGATCATCAAGCCAATAAGAACACCTAGACATTCATAGTTTTATTCTCAACATACTTCCAAAGATTGTAAACAATCTATCCACAACAAAATATCTCCACAATATCCTTCAAAAATGTAACTTTTGTTTTTTGAAACCAATATAATGTATATGTTTTAACATGGTAGTATTTTCATACAAAAAAATTAATTTCAAATTTTTTTTCAAGAATACTTCTTTCAATTATGTTTTCTCCCCATGGCTTAGCTAGCTAGTTGTAACTTCAAAAAATTAATTGATGAAACTTAGGTTTTAACATTGGAAATTGATGAAATCATGTAAAACCCATTAGCATAGGAATTATTAACTTATTAGGTTGACCATGGGATTAAAAGTCATGGGGAAGACATGTACTTTCCTGATTTTTTTAACAGCCATGTTGAAGTGTTGCAACATTTTGTTTTACAATTTTTTTGTGATTTCAATTATTGGGTCAAACAACTCATCAAAATCATATACAACCATTTGAGTTGTTACAACATCACTAAACATGCATAGGTTTTTATTTGTAAACAAATTGTTAATGTTCCATCATTCCATATGTTGAATTACAATGAATAAACCAACAAAACCTACAATGTTGGAGCAATATTTTTAATCTAACTGCAATGATGCTGATGAGACTGAATTGTTAACCCTCCTTCAAAGAACTACACAAGCATTAGTGCAATCATCAAAAGCCAATTGTTTTAGCATTAAAGCAAACTCTCTATCAACATGCACATGCAACAATCCAACCATTGTTTTAATATGCCTTAGTGGGTTATCAATCTTTGTTGCCCATGTTGCTAATTTATGCAAAATCACTAGGGTTGAGGAAGAACCTTTGAAGAAGAACAAGAATAATTACCAATCTTCCAAGAAATTTTAAGATTTATGGGCAATATCTTTTCCCTATGTTAAAATGTTGCAAAGAAATGTTGGGCAAATGGTGTGTGCACTATAGTAACATGAAAGTATTTAATTTTAGGCCCCAAGTCAAACACTCTTGAAAAACATGTTGGAAAGATCAAGGCAACAAAAGATCTTCCACACATGGGGGTTAAAAAAGATGATGGTTTGTTGACAAAAAGCGTCAACACTTGAAAAACCAAACAATATACATGAATAAGAGTCAATGAATAATTCTTAAACATGTGCAATGTGGGTGGAAGGATGAAGGGGGCATAAAAAGGTAACAATTTGCAACAATATTTAATCTTTTTCAACAAGGGTGCAACCCATGTTGGAGTATGAGGTTTTTAAGCTTCTATTTTCTTTTTTCGATGTTCCAATGCTATTGAAAAAATAGTGGTCTAATTCATCTAGCTAGATGATGGGGAACTTTATGCATTAGAAAGTGAAATCCAAGGTAAGAGACGTGTTTAATGTTTCTCAATACCTAGCACTTGTGATGAGGCGACAACTATTGATATTCAATCATACATATCATATTATGAGAAAATCATGTCCGTTGCAACTTGTTTATCTAGTTGTAATTTAGTTCTATCAAGCATTTTTTAATTGTAAGCTAGTTGCATTTGACACTTTTTAATTACATAGGATAAGTTGCAATGGACATAATTTTTCATAATGTACATTCATAGGTATGTTGTTGAGAATTAAACTTGTTTGTCAATCTTGATTTCATTTGAGTGCGTCACTAGAGGTGAAAATGTTAACAATTTAACTAAGGTGATCAAGGATGTAATTGCCCTTGATGGAGGTCTATTTAAATATGAAATTGCTTCAAAATTGTTGTCATTTGGAGCTAATGACATGAGCATCTTTTAAGTGAATTTTAATTGTCATTTTGATTTGTTCATTTCTATATTTGTGCATTTTTTTGTCAAGTCTAATACTAGATTTTAAAGCTCGTGTTTTTATGATTTGAAATGCATTATTTCCATCTTGGTGTGGTAGGGAATGAGAAACAAGGTGATAAAAATAAAAATAAAAATTTGTCTCTTCACATAAAAGGAATCCATTGCATGAGCCATCATACTAACCTCATTGTTCAAACTTTGTTTCATTTGCCTTTTGTTTTTAGAATTGAGTCCGTGCTCCAATCCTTATATATGTTTTCTCACATAGTCCAAAAAGACACATAAAGTTTACAAAGCTAGCTCAATTGTTGCACACTAAAGGAAATAAATAAATAAATAACATAAAAATTAGGTGGATAAGTATGTTGTCCCCAACTAAAATAATCATGTTAGAATATAGATATTTATTGGTGAAAATGGCAAAAGATTGTGTTGAGATTCCAATTGCACGAATTAATTTTGATTTTATGTGTGAGATTGTTGTGATCCTCAGTTTTGTTGGTTTGCTATTGTTGCTAGAAACTATGCACGTTCTAATCAAGTTCCCCTAGCAAAGGGATGTCTTTGCTTGCATGACTACATTGTAGCTACTAAAGTTTGTCAAGCTCAACTTTATGAGTTTTACAACAATCTGAAGACTTGGTTTGTGTCGGACACCTTCAAAAACTTAAAAGATGTGATGTCATGCAAGCATGCCACCATTTCTTTGACCTAGATTGCATTTGAATTGGATATGAATATTGTGGGTGTTAAATTATTGGCCTTCCAATGTGGTAACAAACAATATTATGAAATGCACCCTAAACCTATCACATGCAAACCTTGCAAGTTTTTTGAAAACTTTTTAATACCATTGTGGACAATATCAAACTTGTGTGCATAGGTATTACGTCAATAACTTGCACATATTTTTCATAAGTTATATGAATAAATTAATTATTTCAATGTTGTTTTGAAGGGATATTCTTATGTTTGTTAGTTGTATGCATGAGATTAACCGAGATTTTTAATCCTTTACTTGTTCATCCAAATTTGTTTGATGTTGGAAATGATTAGGAGGCTAGTGAGGTTGTGAAATTTTATTGACTATTTTCTTTATAAGAAAATTTCATATATATTGTGTTTAATTTTTTTGCATTTTTTTTTTCTTCCATTCAAAATTATTGCAAGGAGTTTGGACCTAAATAACTTTATGTCATTTATTTGTTTGTTGGATTTTTTTATGGGTGTCTTATAGGGGTTGTAAAGATTTTAACAAAAAAATTGATTTGCCAATTTTGACAAGTTTTTTGATGGATGCTATGGGGGTAATGTAACCTTAGTATTGGCTTCACTTTGAAGCTAAAGCGAATTTTCAAAAGCACTTCACCCTTTTGAAACAACACTATTGTTATGAACGATAATCAAACACAATATCCCCACTTACTCTTTCCTTGATTGCCCTTGAGTTCTAGTGTAACACCTCCAAATGCACCATGAAAGCAAATGTTGTTTCTACCATGGAACCACCAATCTGTATGAATCCTTTCACTCAATTATGGAGAACTCTTTCAACCTTTAAGGTGTTGTGGAACACTATGTTGGAATATTTCAAATTTATGAAAATTGTTGTAATCCAAGTGTTGTGGAGCATGGAAAATTAGTGAACATTTTCAACTCTATTTTTCATGAAGTCCAAATTGCAAAACAAATTCAGTGAACATCTCCCTGTGGTGGTCAACATGTATTTTCAAACATTTTTTACCTTGGAAAGCTTTCCATATGATGAGACCTTTGAAGAATGGTAAATAATAAAAAGTAGGACATAGGTTTAATGGGGAAGTAAATGCTTTTTTTTCTCCTATTGTTTTTTTGTCAATGAACTTGTATTTTTTACTTTTAGTCATTTTGTTTATCCCTTTTGGAAAGATTAATTCAATTTTTGGATAAAATTATTTACCTAACTCCCTAGAAATAATATATTAAATAACACATTTTTGAAACTACATACCAAGTGTCATGCATCACCAAAAAATTTTAATGTAAGGGCAATGTTGCCATGCTTTGATTATTCAATAGCTAGATTTCGCCAATTTTCAATGAAATTTATTTGTTGTTTGTAGTCAAATCTCAACTTATTTAGCTTGTGTGTAGCCAAAGGCCTTATGTTTTTACACTTGTAATGTCACCAAAAATGCAACAAAACTACCTTGATCACAACAACCATTCAAAATTCAAAATTTCCTAAAAAAAAAGGCCAATGCCCATTGAAACAATGTCCTTCACACCCTTATTCCATTTCAGAACTCAACACTATCATAATCTTCTTAAATACTCATACATGATCCCAAAATAATGACAACAACAAAAATGATAGAAAGATTTACAACAACAACTAAGAAAATATTCTTATGAATTTTTTTTCAATTATTTCCTCATGAAAGTTCTTATTCCTTACCCCCTCCTCTTTTCATGACACTTATTTATTAAGTAACTTTAACCTTTTATACACCTTTTTGTTGTGATCAAGTTAGCTATCATAAATAAGTGTGTTAAAAAGGGTTATATGTTATAAATATGTTGTTGTGGTGGTCATTTATTATAATATACCCCAATGCTTCGTGCAACATACAATGCTTATTGGGAATTTGGTGACCTTCTAGAAAGGCCTTCCTAGGAAGGAATGTGATAAAATAATGGGCATTTAGCACATGATGAAGAGCATATCCTCCTTTCGTTTTCCTACAAATTTTCCATTTATTTTTCACAAATCAAGCAGTCTTAAACCACTAAGAAACAATTTCCTTTATGTAATTTGGGTTAGCCTTGATCACCCAAACCACTTTTTTTGTCACCTTCTTTTTCCTTCTTTAAAAGGAAAAACCATGCATTGTATTTTTGTAAAAAAGATCCATGATACCCAATCATTATAATGACAACATGTTTTTTAAGGGAAGGTTTAGTGAGGTGGGTAATTTTTTTAAAAAAAAGCTTGCCAATTTTGTATGCCAAGCAAAGTGCTTTTTAGGCACACCAAAAAAACAAGAGCATGTTCTTATGAAATGACAAAGATTTGATGTTTGTCCTAAACAAGTCCCCTTGTTTTCACTTTAGTAGTTGTTGTCAAATGTTGGGTGGTTTTCATTTTTGTGAAAATCGCTAGTTTGGTTCTCGCATAACATTTTAAAAATTAGTTGTGCAAAAAAAAATCTCCATAAAAGAGAACTAACTAGGGCATCAAACTTGTGAAGAAAAATAATTCACTATGAACTTCAAGGAGGAACAAGCAAGAGGACTAGAAAGAATGGGACAAACTTTGTGGGTTGAAAGGGGAAGGAGAAAGGAACTTAGTCTAGTTGCAAGTTAAAGCTCAAGGAATAATTGCCATGGCAACAATTCATGTAAAAGAGAGCCAACAATGTGAAGGAGAAACTCAAAAAAAGTAGGGTAATGAAAAATTGAATTCATAGTTTGCAACAATGCCCTTGAATAATGAAAAAGTTAAAGGTTTGTTGATTAAATCACCCATGACCTTGGACTTGGCAACTTTGTTTTTGCATGTACATCATGGCCATTCAATAAAAAATGAACGTTAACATAGTGTAGTTTGTTTAGTTGAAAGAACACTAAGTTTGATGATGAGATCTTTAAAAGGTGTTTATGAGGAGTGAAGTGCATGGCTACATGAAGTTAGATGTGGATGCATGGAATGTTTTAGTGTTTGGTAAGTTTTTGTTTCAACAATGGGACCCCTCCAACTTTTAAAGGGCATATCTTGTTCACTTTGTAACCAAATAACATGATTCAAGTGGTTTCGAGTGCATCTAGAAGAGGGTTGCAATTTATCTTTGGCCATTAAAATCAAAAATTGATTCTATTAAAATTAGTGACCCATTGATGCATTAAGTGTTTGGTGGTCGGTCTACTAACTTACCCTAATTCTTGGTAGAGCGAAATGGACTTGGTGAGCCAAATGGATATGCAAGCCAACCTACACTACAACCTTCCTTTGAGTGGAGTGGAAGCCCAACTATTAAAACACCTTTTTGCATATAAACAAACTTTTTTTGTGCATGTGTGCTTGCTTTCTCTCTATAAGCCCTTTCTTGCTTAAATTTATTTTTTCTTGTAAGGGGAAAAAAACTAAAATGAGATGAAACTACTCTAACCCTTGCAAGATTTGTTTGTAACTCGAATGAAGATATGTTCAACAAGGTTTAGGTTTAAATGTTGTATAATTCTAAGAGGAACTTTGGTATTCAAGTGAATGTCTTTCTAAGGTCCTTTTGTTGGTGTTAGGGTGTTATTGGTTCTTAATGAATGACCAAGTTCTTCTTCTTGGGTGGCCACAAATACTTGTGGCATCTAACTCAAAATATTATAAATTTTAAAACATTTTCAACCTTACATCATATTCGATGATATTGTCATCAAATAAAGAATGTGCTTCCATTTCACTATTGCTCATGTAATTCAATGCAAAATCATGCAATGCATATCCTGTTAGATCTTTCATTTCGTTTTTCTCAATTTGATTCAATCCACTAGTTGATTTCACAATAGGGAAACCTAGTGTTAGCTTTAACTTCAAACTATCACCAAAGCTCTCCATCAACTAGTCTACAATATTCGCTTGACTTCAACTGTTATCTTGCCAATGTGGAACATTTGTGCAAGTATTCATTTGTGATCTTTTAGGACTTTGTGCAAGGTGCATAAGGGAAATTTAGAAAAGTTTGAACTCTTTCATGAGAGTTTTTTTCCTCATACAATGAGCTAGTAATATCCATGTACATTTGCCAAAAAAAAAATCTTGTTTCTTTGGCGGATTTTTGTGGTGTTTTTCCTTCAAGCGTTGTTTGAGTATTTTCCTTCCTTTTCAAATTTGTGTTACATAAATAACACATATGAATTTCTATCTTAATTGTTTGAATAGGCTATAATGAATATTAAACTTTTGCAATTCTTTGTAGAATGACATCCCATCATCATACCCTTTGTTGACACAAAACCCAAAAAGGAAATCCCCCTCGACCCCCCATTAGTGCCCCATGCATGGGTCCCCTTAAGAAAATTTTTAAAATCTTTGGGTGACAAGTACCTCGCATGCTCTCCCATAAATAATCCACATTGCTCGGCCATCCTCAAAAAAGGGGTGGAAAAAAAAACCCTCGCATGTGTGAAAAGAGCAAGGGGCACATTTGGAGAAGGTAAGTTCACACTCCAAATATCCATACAATTTAAGTGGAAAAAAAAAAGGTATGTAATTTCTTTTTCCCTTTTTAAAAGGGACAGAATTTTTTATTTTTTTTCTGGGGATAATGTTAGGCTCTCAGGCAACAACGGTTCTTTTCCGGTTTTCAGACCGGATATATCACCAGCAGTTCCCCCATTTCCATGAAACCCTGGCTCCAAGAACCAACACAACAAACAAATAAAAATTGTCACGTTACCCACCCCTCCCCGGCACTGCCCTGGGGGGAATTTTTTTTTTTTTTTAAAAAATTCAAGTGGAAGAACCGGAAAAGGACCGGCAGTTCTTTGATGCGTTACTGGCGGTTCTTTGATTTTCTGCTGCCTTTTGAAATACCCGGACTTGGCCGGGTCCGGTCCGGTCCTTTGATTTCTGATTTGTTTGAAATACCCAAAACCCACGGTTTGTGTGGTTTTGTTTTAGGGCAGGAGTGTTGGGCAGGAGTCTGGACTCCCCACCCTGTGCATGCATGCATGCCTGCCCAAGACTCCTGCCCCTAATATGGAGAGTCTGGGCTGGGGGCGATGCAGGGCAGGGCAGGGCAGGTCCGGGCAGGGCAGGGCAAAGACCAAAAAAATTCGTTCCAATCTAAACAGTCTAAACACTTTCACCAAAGAAACCGGTTCACCTAATGTGAAACCGGTTCTAATGCGATAGTCCCTGTCCCTGTGGGGGGGCAGGGCAGGGCAGGGCCCAACAAAGGCTAGGAACAACGGTTACCGGCCTGCAACTGCTTTTTGAAATTGGGCTTTCCTTTCCGCCCGGAACCCTGTTTTCTCTCTCTCTCTCTCTCTCTCTCTCTCCCACCATCTTCCATTCACATACGCCACATACCCATCTTTGCCAATCATTTCCTCCATTGCAATCGCATCGGTAACCCCATTTCTCTCTCCCTTTGCATCATCCCTTCCCACTCCGTCACACTGAGTTTTTTTTTTTTACCACTCCATCACAACCTGACTCGCATCACACCCAATTTGGCACTATCATCCTCACCATCATTTGCAACCTCCTTTTGTCCCTTTGACAGAAATGCAGCAATAGACAACAAGAGTTGGGCTGCAGAATTTTTTTCCCCCACGAACGCTCTTTTGGGGTTAGGGTTTGTTGTTGACAGTTTTTATTTCAGAATCCACAAGCAGGGGTGCAATAGAGCGGGGTGGCTGCAAAAATTTGCTCCCCGGACTCTCTTTTTGGGGTTAGGGTTTTTTTTGTTGTTGGACAGTTTTATTTTGCGATCCAGAAAGCAGGGGAGAACATGCAGTCTGACAGAGAGGACGAATTCCTTCAGCAGAAGGATATGCATGTATGATGGTGACAGGCTAAGGACATTTCCACCACCATGGATGTATCACCAGACGAGCTTCCTCTTCTTTATACGTGGGTGGGTGGGCCATCTGCTCCTTCCCCACATCCCACAATTGGTCTCTCTTTTAGTTTCAAAATGTTGTTGCAATATCCATCTGAATTGGGCTTTTGAGGTTGGACATTTTCACTATCAGCCATCCTCAGGTTTAGGCCACCATCTTGAGGATGGACTGGCGATTGCAGCTTCACATAGCATGGTTTTGCTGCAAACAAAAATCAGGGGCTGCCATTGTATCAATGTTATGTAGCTTGCCATGTCAGAGTGTTCAGGGTGGCTTCACATAAGGCATGTTGCATGATGAGTATTAGCAACCAAGAGCAGTGAACATAGAGGATGGCAATTTGGAGTTAGGGCATGGCTAAAATCTGACAAAGGATCTTGCAGTGGACTTCTTGGATCAATGTGGCATGTGTAGCTGATAATGGGAGGATTCTCTGGAACAGAGGTATTGGTGAGAGAGTTTGGAGAGGGAAAGGGAAAATTAACAAGCTACAGGGAGAGGTGGAGAAGGCAACATGTTGTGTGCAATGAGACAGAGAGGTAGATATTTCAGTGTTCCATTCTTCCAAGTACTGAAAAGCTTGGGTAGTGGACAAACAGATTGATGGTATCCCTTTGTCAAGACCAAAGCGCAACATTTCACGAGACTTTAGCGATGCAGGTGCTCTCCTGAACTCTCTGTTGCCTTCTGCATAATTCTAAAAACTTAACAAAATAGCACCTTCTCTTTGGCACACTCACAATGCATACAAGTCCCATACAAGACCTCAAGCAAAGTGCCTCCTTTGGTTTTAGGAAACTGATATGATTCAATCCATTGTCAGCCAGGTACTCAATGACTAAAGTCTTGGTTGATTATGCCTGATGTTTTATGAGATACTTTTGAAGAGCACAAACTTTGATAGAGGCATAGGTAGATTGCTCTAGCATCTGCATAATACAAATGTATGCTTTCACCAGCCATATGGGACCTGTCAAGGGTCCAATTTCTTGACTACTGTCTGAGCCACAAAGCATACAGCAAGACCCTTGTGACTGTTAAACAACAAGAGGCTCTTTCAATTTTGTCAGTCTATAGCTGTTCACTTAGGGATATGCTTGGCCAATGGACAGCATCAGGTTGTGTGCTCTCCCTGATCTCGATGGTACTGTTGCAGTTGATTTGAAAGTCTTCTCAATTCTTTTGGGGAGGGACAGTGCTGGCAGCTGAGGTGGTTGCCCATTATTGTCCTAGACTGGTGGATGCACACAACTACAGTGCTGCAAATGGGCTTGCACAGAAAATTTACAATTGGAGCACCCTAAACAGTTAGTTGCATCGCTTGTCCTCTTCCAATGAATTGAGTTCATTGTGCTGCTGTAAGAAAATTGGGCTCTGCAGCATAAACATCGAACCCCAGAGAATTACATTCAATGGAACATTGAAGAGATCATATGCAGCAAAACCCATTCTGTGCAATTTTGCAAGAGAAGAGACTGTATTTGGCAACAGCAGATTTCTTAATTAGCAGCAGGAGGCAATTTTGGGTAATTGACCAATAGAGAATCTCAGGACAGAAAATGGAGTGATCAGCCCAAATTTTTACTTTATTCATGCTTCTGTCTTGGAGGAGTTTGTGCAGACAAGGTGTTCAGGCGCCTGCATTTTTCACTGACAAAAGAGGACATTGAGGCTGTAGCCAGTTGTGAACCACAAATGATTGAAAGGATTCTAAAGCTTCTCAAGTATAAGGTAGCTCCCTTGACCTGTCTCTAGAACACACATGAGTTAGGGGAGGAGATAGGTTAAAATTGCAGACACTCCTTTGATGATTTAGGTCTTGTTGCTGGAATACTGAACAAAACTCTTTGAAATTTTTTTTCCCATTTCATGAAGGGTTGGGTATCAAATCAGTTACAAATAGTCATCTGTACCAATATGGTGAAGTGCATGAGAATCTTGCCATAATGTGTTTGAACAAGGTTTTGGTGCAACTTTATCACAATTATATTACAAAGGGACCCACCATCTTTAAGCTCCAGGCTGAGATAGCAGTCCTTTCGCATGCTACAATTTGGGCAGATTGCAAAGTACAAGCCAAATGGATTGTCAGGAGATTCAGATCTTGCAAAGGACCATTTGGATGGAGGACATTTTCATGATCCTCACTCACGATCTGGGGGCCCCCAAAGAGACACACTCATGAGTATTCCCATTCTCCTTTCTAATTTTCCAGAAACTAGGCTGTGCATGCTGGTTGCTTAAAACTGAATTCTGCTTTTCTTCTTGATCTCTCTCTCAACTTCATTGCTAGCAAGGAGAGTGAAAAGCCCCAGATTGTGAGTGTACAGGATTGGCTCAGCAGCCACAAATAAAGGAGAATGGGGGTCGGCAAGAGTACTTTCGAGATCGAGACTCTGGCAAACGGAATACCCTCACACCATCCAACATGTGAGTATGGATGATGGAACACTGTTATGAATAGCAATATAGATTCTGTCCAGAATTGCAGGAATATCACTGAATTCATATGGGAGTCACACTATATTTTCTAGATCAAAGGAAACATGTGAGAGAAGGTAATTCACCTACTATAAAACTCATCATAATGCCATGTTTCCATATATGAAACTAATAGGTCATTGTGTTTTGGTAGGCGTGCTTCTCAAGATCCCTATGCACCTTCAAGGGCTACAGTACGGAATCTGAACTCCCACTCATGTATTCTGCAAATAAGATGACTTATTCACCTTTCTTAGTCACCTTCCTCTTTTCAGCATTTTCCTTATCTATGAAGGTTGCATTGGCATTAAGTCTCCAAAGCAAAAGAAGTCTTGGCAAATTCATGTTGAAGAAACTAACCATCATCATGCCTGTTGACATCAGAGTGAGCAATGATTGGTGTCAAACTTAAATCACCTCTGCCCTTGCTTTTCATAAGCAGAGCCCTCGACGTTGTGGAATGCCAGAGCCAATAGTATCTGCCAAACTAGAAGAGAAGGATGCACTTATACGAGAGCTTAGTGAAACTATTGAGGTAGCTCCATTTGGCTCTCACTTAAATATCACAGAATTTTTGACCCCTTTAATAGCCAACAAATGCCACAAAGTTTAATCACCACCAGAGGTGCTCAATCAGGTTAAAGAATGCCTAGTACAAGACTACAACCACTTTTGGTTCAAGGGAAAACTGATCACCAATATTTTAGCTTAGAGCTACAAAGTATTTTCAGCCTAGAACATGACTATTATGTCAAGAAATAAGGTGTGCCAGATTCTGGTTGCAGCTGCTAGAAGCAAAAGTGAGGAAGCTGGAACAGTTGGTGAGGCTCAAGGAGCACAAGATCCAAGTACTCAGTGGGAAGGTCCCCAAGTTCAATGGGCGTGCCTAACATTTGCACCAGACTGGTATGCCTTATGGTTTACTCAAATTTGGTGTGTCAATAGTTGCTTTATTTTTGTTTGTAATGAAATGGGAAAACCAGGATGATGCTGCAAGACCCATTTTGGTGCACCAAAAAGTCCCCAAAACAAATTTGACAATCTAGAATAAAAGTTGCTCAAATAAAATGAAAAGTGTTGGGGAGCTCAAGCTGAAGAAGAGCCAGTAGTGAAGTGTGTGGGTGAAAGATTGGGCACAGTGTAGCGTTTCTAGTGTGCGAGTTGGGATCTGTCTTTTCTGTTTGCAGGTTTTGCAGATACAGTGTGATGAGCATTTTTGTGAGTTGCACAGAGTGTCAATGATAGGGAGGGTGATAGTTGCTTTGTGAGAACTTATATGGAGCCGGTAGACGATGCTTATGTGAGTGATAATCAACAAGGTGCTGGCCTTTATGTCTGGAATTTGGAAGTGTTTTTTCTTCCCTTTGTGTCTCATACTGGGTATGACATGCAATTGGTAGAACAAGGAAGTTGTATATGTTAATTGAGCTAATCTAATGTGCCTTTATTCCATAAAATCTCAGGAACCAAGCTGCATGACAATGCACATCAACATTGTCTTTCTGCTGCATTAAGCTTGATGTTTCTCTATGCTGTGTAGCTTGTGTAATTTAGGGGTTAGTTGCATGTTTGATCAAGATTTCAGCATGATAATAGTGGAGACTGTCCATATTGAGGAGTGCAAATGGCTGTCAGTTTTGTTGTTGCCGACAGTTCTTAGCTGCAGTTGAATAGGTAGTTCAGTGAGGTAGTGCCAGGAAAGCTCTAGAAGAGAAGTTAAGCTCCTCCTTTTCTGGAAACACCGCATAGAAATTACTAACTAGGACCTAATAAAACTTGCAGTCACGTTGGACAAAACTACAATTCCTAATTTGTACAATTGTGGAAATAAGAAGATAAGAAATGGTTATCTTTTCCAACTTTCATTAAAGATCCATTGAGTATTATATATGCATTTTGCTCTCACAAGATTCACTCGAAAAACTCTCCTACATGACAATAATAGTTAAGACAAACAACTACCAACAACCTCAAAATTTTGCCAATTTTTCTTTAGATAGTCCCAAAAGTGGGTTGTAACTACATGTCATATCAACTTGCCAAATTATTTCACTACCAAATCGACTTGTCATATCAATTTGCCATATTGTTTTACTAACTAAATCAATTTGTTGCACTTCATTGTTAGATTGTTTTGTTGATTTGTTATTGTCATTCTACTCTACTAAAGGCTCAATTTGAACATTTCATAGTCTAGTAAATTGTTGTAGTGTCCCCACACAACATATAAGTTTCCATATGTCGATTTCCTTAGCTTTAGGTTTGATGGCTAATCTCCATACAACAAATAAGCTTCCATATATGTCAATTTCCTTGGCTTTAGGTTTGGTGATTGATCCCCTCACATATGAAATAAGCTTTCATATGTCAATTTCCTTAGCTTTAGGTTCAATGATTACTTGACATTGTATGCATGTACAACTAGGCAAGAGTTAGCAAGTCTCCTACTTCATTTTCCGAAAAGTTTGCAATCCTCCTTCCTTGTCAAAATCACTCTTCCCCCCAAATATTTCTTTGTTCCATTTTTCTTCAAAAGGATGAGGTAAGTATTATTTTGTTGATTTGAGGTCACTTTGTTAGCTTTTTCACAAAATATGCAAGATTACAATTGTAGTACAAGTGGGTTTGAACCCAAATGAGCATCTCCAACTTGGAATTTGGTATTCTGGCAAATTAGCCTCGATTCAATTATTTCCATTGTTTGGTTTCCCAAGTTTGTCAAACAAGTTAACTCTTGGTAATGTTTTATCACATTTCTCCAATGTTTTGAATTGTTTTTTGCTATGCTAATTACATGATAAGTATATATTCCATGCACATCATTGTGAAGGTAGATCAACTTGATGTTGTGGTTTGATGTATGTAGTAATAGTCTTAATAATCACATTCCAATTTGCAATAGTATCTCAAAGCATAAACACCCAAACATCTTTTCTCATACTTTAGTACTCCATAGCCACAAGGTTCATGGTATTGCATATAACAACAAATAATTTTGTATGCTAGGTATTATCTTCATTCAAGATCCTCTACCTTGCACATGACCAAAATTTGTTCCTCAATGATCCCATCACTGATGGTGTTACGAGCTTACTTTAAAACATATTTGCAAATACGTAATGAAAAATATGCTTTAAAATTATTGCTTAATTTTAAAGCATACTCCATATATAATGTCATGTGTAGTGTTGGGTGGATATCACTTTTTTGGGATATTTGTTGAATAAGGATATCCATTTTTTATCCATTGAATAAAGATATTACATTTTTATTTTTTTTAAATATAGATATTCTAGTTGGATATAAGGTTTTCACATTTTAAAATTTGATCTAGATATCAATGTTCTCAAATATCTACTATTTTATTTATTAGTTGGATATCAGCAAATTTGGATATCAAAAATTCAAAAATTTGCCTACTGATTATGTTGGGTGTCAAATTTTTTTCAAGGTGAAAAAAATTCAGAAGGCAACATCCTTTTTTATAAAGGGTATTTTTTGTTGCAATTTTTTTTCTAAAAATCATTTGCAAAAAAATCATAAATTGATTTAAAAAAAGTATAGTCACAATAATAATTACTACTTGATTTCAACTTGGAAGAGACTTTTTTAAATGTATCCCCAAAATAGCCTAAAATTGTCTAACGACTTTTGCCACCTTAGTTGCATCTAGAATTTTGGATATTGGATCAAATATCATTCCCAATGAAATCTACCAAATGTCATTTTTGATATCTAGGCTGATATTCATGGTGGATATTCAAAAAATCTAGATATCCATCCAACATTGGTCATGTGCGCAATATCACTTCAATAATAGGGTTTAATAGTATTTGTTCTACCAAACTAGGGGTATTTACATGAAGGACAATTGTTCCACAAATGAGTTTTCAAATTTTTCTTTCAATCCAATTGCCAAAAATGTCATTTTATGACTAATCTTATGCGAATACAAGTGGATAAGCCACGAAAAATGACATTAATGATAGGTCCGAATCAACTACAAATGGCATAAACAACTAATATAATTGATAAGGACCAATCATAGAATGGCATTTTTTACGTAATGATCTAAGCAATTTCCATGCCCATTATTAGGTCTTTAATTGACATCTCAACACCTTGCACTTGACAAGTTGCAACCTCCATATCAATTTCCTTCTTGTTTTCATCTACCCTTTCCATTTTTGGTTTTTTTTTGTTCCTTATCAACCTCCCAAATGGTGTTTTTTCATCATCATTTTCTTCCTACTTCAAATTATTCTACCCCCTTCTCTTGGTTAGTTGGGACTATCTCCTTAAAATTTTAGCCTTCTCATTAATTTGTGCTATCATTATGTTTTCCACCTCCTTTGCTTCATCTTTTTTGCTTTCATTGTCACCTTCTAATTGTTGAATTTGTATGTGAACTACATTTAATGCACTGACATACCCCTTGGTATGCTCAAAATGCCATCATTTTAATTCTACCTATGTCTCCTTTATCATTATTTAGAGGTCTACAAATAACTACCCAACAAATTGATCATACAAAATTGCTTTGGCTTGGTTCTTTGTGACAATCTTTTCCCAATTAATGGTGATATGTATTATTTTAAAGGTAGAAG